>Ga0209514_10000247_pt1 | contig 119434 bp, 119 predicted proteins | sample Subgrocontami58m_FD_187452 | JGI IMG/M metagenome (GOLD analysis project Ga0209514, IMG submission 187452) | Subsurface groundwater microbial communities from S. Glens Falls, New York, USA - GMW37 contaminated, 5.8 m (SPAdes) (version 3) | ecosystem: Environmental > Aquatic > Deep subsurface... | reverse complement strand
GCCCTTGACTCCGCTCCGCCGCAGTCGCTAAGTGTTGGCGCGCGCCAGCACCCATCGAGGTGGGTCAGATTTCGTGAGCAGAGGTGGGTCAATTCTGATGAGCGTCGAGGGTGGGACACCGGCATGGTGTTCGTAACCTACCGCTCGCGCTCAAGTCATCGCCAATCGTGCAGGCGTTCCGCGCAGATTACGCGTTGTAATTGAGCCTGAGCCCGGGCTCGGGCCAAGTCATGCGCGCGAGCCTTCCTGACTCCGAAAGCGTCACGTAGGCGGTGCGCAGGTCTTCGCCGCCGAAACAGATATTGGTGACGTACACGTCGGGAAATTTGACTTGACGCAGCACTTCGCCGCTCGGCGCGATTACGGTGATGTGGCCGGTGACGAGCGTGGCGACGCAGATATTGCCGCGCGCATCGAGCGCGAGGCTGTCGAAGCGCTGGTAGCCGGGCAGCCCGCAGACGAGGCGTCCGCCGTTGGGCGAAGGGAAGGGCTGCTTGCCGATGCGGCCGGGTTCGGCCACATCGAATGCCCACAGGCGCGAGGTTTCGGTTTCCGCGACATAGACGGTATTGCCGTCGGGCGAGAGGCCGACGCCGTTCGCGGCAGAAACGGGATAGGCGACTTCAACGATGCGCGAGCCGTCGGCAAGCGCATAGTAGAGCCCGCCGAGGTCGCGGTCGCGTTTGCGGCGTTTGCCCATATCGGTGAAATAAAATCCCCCGAAGCGATCGAACACGATATCGTTCGGCGAAGACAAGCGATTGCCGTCGCAGCTCGAATACAGCGCGCGGACTTCGCCTTTCGCGAGGTCGACGCGCTGGATGCTGCCGCCCTTGTAGTCGGGCGCCGGTCCGGTCGCCGCAAAGTGGCCAGGCGCATAGGCGTTGCCGCCGTTGTTGCACACGTATAACGCACCGTCGGGACCGATCGCGGCGCCGTTCGGCCCGCCGCCGCAATCGGCGACGACCGTCTTTGCGCCGTCGGGCGCAACGCGCGTGACCCTGCCGCCGCGTATCTCGGCGACGAGCACCGAGCCGTCCTTCATCGCGACCGGGCCTTCGGGAAACAGCAGTCCGTCCGTGACGATATGTATATCTTCCACAACGCTCCTCCTGGCGCGGTTCAGTCGGAACCGAGCTGCAACGGGTTGGGCTGGCGCCTTTCTATCGACCACTTGAGCAGCGACGCGACGCGATAGAAGCCGTGCGCGAATTTGCTATAGGGCAGCGTCAGGAAGAGCGCCATGACTGCGCCCAAATGCAGCGCCAAGAGCATGGGCATAGCGCCTGAATCGCGCCAGGCCAATAGCGCAAGGCCGCTCGCACTCGTCAGCAACAGCAGAGCGATGAAGCCGCGGTCCATGGGCTTCTGCGCGGCGTCGCCGTGCATGGGATGGCGGCCGAGATTGAGCCACAGCAGTCCGATCGGCCCGACCAAGAGGCCGATGCCGCCCGCAATTCCGAGCAGCACGGGCAGGCTCGTGGGCGCGTAAGGCGCGGGCGCGCCGAGCACGTAGTGGTACAGCGTCGCGACGGCCGTCGACGCAAAGCACAATAGGAACCCGTAGAACGTGAAATGGTGGAATACGCGGCGTATGAGCGTGAATCGGTCGTCGGCCTCGTTGCAGCCCAGGCCATGGCCGCCGTCAAGGTGCTTGAGCACGAGCGCGTCGCGCAATGCTTCCGCTGTCGCTTCGGCCGGCGCAGCCGACGCACGATCTTTGGGAGAAATCTCGCTCCAGTAGCGGCGTACGCTCATGCCGAGCGCGAGCAGCGCGTACACGAACACGACACCGAACAACGTCACCATCAGATTGTGCGGAAACACGCGATAGAAATTCGCTGCGAGCGGTTCGGGCGACGGGTTGGCATTCGCCGCGAGCGCGAGGAAAAGCGCGAGGCCCGCCGCGAGCGCGAGCGCGAGCGTCAACCCGTTCTTCTTGTACAGAGCGCCAAAGGCTGCCGGCCAGGCGTAATCGGCGTAATTGTGCAGGCGTACCTTGGCCATCGCCTGCGGTACATTGACCGCGAATTCGTGCGGCGGCGCGAATTGGCAGGCGTGCAGGCAGGCGCCGCAGTTATGGCACAGGTTGGCGAGGTAGTCGACGACGGGCTTTTCGAATTCGAGCCGGCGCGTCATCGCGGGGAACACGGCGCAGAAACCCTCGCAGTAACGGCAGGCATTGCACACCTGCAGCTGGCGCGCGACTTCGGTGACGGCGGCTGCGCCGGTTTCGGTGGCGGTCGGCGTTTCAGACGCTTGCATGCATTGCTCCTTTCAGGGCCGCGGCTGCGGCCTGTGTGCCGGCGATACGGCCGAAGGCCGTGCCTATGGTCATGCCGACGCCAGCGGTGTAGCCCTTGCCGAGCACGTTGCCCGCCATGATTTCGCCCGCAGCGAACAGGTTGGGGCTCGGCTGCCCCGCGAAATGCACGGCCGCCTGTTCGTTCACTTTCACGCCGAGATAGGTGAACGTGATGCCCGGCCGCAGCGGAAAAGCGTAGAACGGCGCGACATCGATCGGGCGCGCCCAGTGCGTCTTCGGCGGCGTGAGGCCGGTCGTCGCGCAATCGTCGAGCACCGTGTGATCGAACGTCCCGCCGCGGCAGGCCGCGTTGTAGTCTGCGACCGTGCGTGAGAACGTGGCCTCGTCGAGACCGATCTGGCGCGCGAGCTCGGGCACGGTCTGCGCTTTCTGGCTCGTGAATACCGGCGGCATGAAGCGCCCGATCGGCTTTGTGTCGATGATCGAGTAGGCGATCTGCCCCGGCTGCTGCGCGACGAGCCGGCCCCAGATCGCGTAGCGCTTGGGCCAGAAATCCTCGCCTTCGTCGTAGAAGCGCTCGGCATTCTTGTTCACGACGATGCCGAGCGACACGCAGTCCAGGCGTGTGACGATACCGCCGTCGTACAGCGGCGCGCGCGCGTCGATCGCGACGCAATGCGACTGGGTCGGGTCGCCGATGATGTCGGCGCCCGCGCCCATCATGAATTTCAGGATCACGCCCATGTTGAAACGCGTGCCGCGGATCAGGAAATTGTCGGCAGGCCATTCGCCGTCGACCTGGCCCCAGGCCTCGCGCATCCACTCGCGGTTGGATTCGAAGCCGCCGCAGGCGAGCACGCAGGCCTTGGCCGCGATGCGCTCGCCGCCGACGTAGGCCGCGACGAAACGGCCGTCTTTGATCTCCAGCCGGTCGACGGGTGCCTCATAACGGATCTCGACGCCGAGTTGCTCGGCGCTGCGGAAATACGCGTTGATCAACGCTTTGCCGCCGCCCAGGAAGAATGCGTTGGTGCGCGATAGTTGCAGCGTGCCCGAGAGCGAAGGCTGGAAATGCACGCCGTGCTTGCGCATCCAGCCGCGGCACTGGGATGAGTCACGGATCGCCACGCGCGCGAGCTTTTCGTTGGTGATGCCGCCGGTGACCTTGAGCAAGTCCTGCCAAAACTCCTCTTCCGGATAGGCATCGGTGAGCACGTCCTGCGGGGCGTCGTGCATGCAGCGCAAATTGCGCGTGTGCTGCGAATTGCCGCCGCGCCATTCGCGCGGCGCGGATTCGAGCAGCAAGACACTTGCGCCGCCTTCGCGCGCCCGCAGCGCAGCGCACAAGGCGGCGTTGCCGCCGCCAATCACGATTACGTCGTAGTTTGGGGCTGTCATCAGGCAAGAGCCTCGATTGCGGATGAAGAAGCGCTATTGTAATCCGTAATCGGAATTACCCACATTGCGGAAGCGGAGAAGCGCGCGCCTCGCATCGACTTTATGCGCGCAGCTTGGCCGCGTGCCGCGCAATCACCTCTGCGCAAAGGCGGGCTCGAGCCTCCCGATGCCGCCATGCAGGTCGAGGCAGCGTTCAAGCCAGGCATGGACCGGATCGTCGCTCGCAAGCAGTTGAACCGAACTCGTCACGCGCGCCCATTGAAATCCGCCGAATGCCAGATAGTCCGCATAGCAGGGCTCCTTGCCGCCGACGTATGGTTGATTGCTCAGCGCGAGGCGCAAGGGTTGCAGGCTCTTACGGAACGCCTCGAGGCGCGTTTCCCTTCCTGCCTGCACCTCTTCCAGTGTTCTTCCGTATTGCTTTTCGCGCGAAGCGCGGAAGTACGCCTGATCGGCGGGATCGAGCTGGTCGTGCACGTCCTGCAGAATCTGATTGGCGATGCCTGCGTGGATTGTGGTCTGTGCCCAGTATTGGAAAAATCGGGTGACCAGACCGTCGCTTCCAGGGCTGATGAGACGTGGCGTCGCGGGATAACGTTGATCGAGATACTCGGCTATGGCCCAGCTGTCGGTGATCAGCCTGTCGCCGTCGCGAATGGTGGGGATAGTCAGCTTCTGGCCGGGGGCAATATCCTTGATGCGCGTAAATAGCGTAGCCTCGACGTCGTAGGCCAGACCTTTATGCGCCAATGCCATGCGCGTGCGCCAGGCGTTCGGGCTGAAATGGGCATTGTTTCTTCCGACTAGGTCATAGAGGATCATGGGCGGCCTTCCAACTGAGCGAAACGACGAATATTAGCCGCGGCCGTGCGCCATGGCAAACCGCGCGTGTCCTGCGTCGCCACATACACGTGCGCGAGCTCGGCGCGGAACGATCAACGGCCGCTGCGGCGCACATACGCAAATCAACTTCGCGCGCTGCAACGAATCGTGAAATCGCTCAGAGGTGGGCCGCAAAAGACCCGCGGCTGGATAGAGGCTAGGTGGCTGTTTCTATCCTACGCAAAACAGCCCCTGACTTTGGAACCCGCGTTACGATACGGGATTAGATCGATTTGAGATCGCCGGCCGAGGTCTTGCCATCCTTGCCCTTGACCAGTTCGTATTGGACTTTTTGATTTTCGTTCAAGGTGGATAGGCCGGCTTTCTCCACCGCCGAGATATGCACGAACACGTCTTTCGAACCATCGTCTGCCTGAATAAACCCGAAACCTTTAGTTGCGTTGAACCACTTCACTTTTCCAGTAGCCACGAAAATCTCCTGATAGTATGTAGTCGAAATTGATCCGGGCCAAGGCTCAGTCTGGGTCAATAGAGGATAGTCTAATGCATCGCGCCTCGGCTCGCTACTGTACATGACGGGAAACCCGGATTCTTGTCAGGCTGGGCTCTAAAATCCAGATCGAACAGCGTCTTGCGCAATTGCCGCCGATCGGCTCGCAGCCTGGCACAAGGGCAGCTATGTATTGCCGCCTTGTCCTGCGAATCCGAATCAGAATTCGAATCCCGCCTCGGCGCGCAGCGTGCGCGACGGTTCGCCCGTGAGCAGGTCGATAAAACGCCATGCCGCATCGGGGGCGGCGGCGCCCGTGCACACGCCGACGCTATAGGCAGTCGCGAGGTCGAACTCGCGCGGCAGCAATCCCGCCAGCACCACGCCCGGAGTGTTATTGATTTCCGTGACCTGGGTACAGCCAGTCACGCGTACGCCTTCAGCCTGCGCCAGTTCGCGCATCGCCGTGGCCCCGTTCGGATAGGTCTTCAAGCGCGGTTCGACTTTGCTCGCGATTCCGAGGGAACTTAGCACGCGCGCAAAATGAATGCCCGCGGTCGCTTTGTGCGGATCGGGAAAGAAAATCCCGTCGGCGGCGAGCAAGGTACCGCGTAGCGCGCTCGAATTCGCGATGTCGGGCAGAGGATCGCCGTTACGCACGGCGATGCCGGTGCGCACGCGCCCCAGGTCGGCGCAGCTATGTGCGAGAACCCGCCCCTCTGCCGCAAGCCCTTCGATCAGCGCCCGGGTGAGGACGATAAGGTCGGCCGGTGTGCCGGCCAGCAAGCGTGCCTTCTTTGCGCCAACCGCACCGAAAAGGCAGTCGAGCTCATATCCCGTTTCGCTGCGGAACGGCTCGGCGAGCGCGGTTACCACGCTTTGCGCGGCGCCTGCGCATAGTATTCTTAGTCGCATTCTTTCTCCCTTGTCGGAATTTTACGCCATTGCGGCCGCGACACGTTCGGGCGTGAGGGGCAGGTCGCGTACGCGCACGCCGAGCGCATCGAACACCGCGTTGGCGATGGCGGCCGCGGTTGGCCCCTGCGCGGCTTCGCCCGCGCCCAGGGGCGGCTCCTCCTGCCGCAGGACTAGTTCAACCTCGACCTTGGGGGTTTCCGAAAAACGCAATATTGGATAGTCGTCCCAGGTGCCGGCGATACGCGTGCGGTCAAAACGCACCTGCTCTTTCAGAGTCCAGCTCGTTGCCTGGATAGCGCCGCCTTCGATCTGGTTGATCACGCCGTCCGGATTGATCGCGAGGCCCACGTCGAGCGCGATGACCAGGCGTTCGACGCGAATCTCGCGCGCTGCCTCGATCTCCGCGATTACCGCGCACCAGGCGCCGTTTCCCTTGTAGCGCGCAAAGCCGATGCCATGACCGCGGCCTTCGCGCATCTGCCATCCTTGCCAGTTCGCACGCCGCGCGGCGGCCTCGAGCACCGCGCGCGAACGCGGGTCCGACAGCAGCCGCAGGCGATAGGCGAGCGCATCCTCGCCGCGATGGGCAGCGAGTTCGTCGAGAAAGGATTCGATCGCGAACACGTTGGCGTAGGCGCCCAGGGACCGGAGCGCCGACGTGCGTATCGGCATGGTGAGCAGCCGGTGGCTGCTGATGCGCCAGGCTGGAAGGTCATAGCCCGGGACGGCGTTGCGCTCGGCGCCGCCACCCGCGGCCGGCGGCGGATTGATTGCGATCACGCGCTCGAACGGCGCATCGATCTGCGCGGCCGCGAGCAGTGTCGGACTCTTGGCGCGGCCGGGTCGGCTGCTGTGGCCATTGCTCCAGATGTCGTGGCGCCAGGCGAGAATATCGCCGCCTGCATCCAGGTCGGCTTCTATTTCGATCGTCATGGCCGGGCCAAATGGCGCCCAGGCCATTTCGTCCGTACGCGTCCATTGCAGCTTGACTGGACGGCCCGGTGCGGCGCGCGCGAGCAAGGCCGCATCGCAGGCGGCGTCGTCGGCGCCGTTGTGACCGTAGCAGCCGGCGCCTTCCATGTGTTCCACATCGATACGCTCAGGGGGCAGCGCGAGCGCCAGGGCGAGGTCGGCGCGCAGGTTGTAAATGCCCTGACTGTGGGTCCAGAGGCGCAGACGCTCTTCGTCCCAGAGCGCGACGGCACAGCATGGCGCGATCGAAGCGTGCGCGAGGTAGGGGCGGGTATAGCGCGCGTGCCGCGTCTCGACCGCGGCGCTTTTCGCGCCTGCCCCACGCTCGGCGACGAGCGTGGTCTCGGCCGGCTGCGCCTTCAGCCAATCGCCGAGCGTGGACGCATCGGGCAGAGTCTCGGTCTCCTGCCACGACGCGTCCTGGCGTAGCCTTTCCAGCCCCTTCAGCGCTATTTCTTCGCGCTCTGCCAGCACGCCGACGAAGTTGCCGTCGCGCACCACCGCGATCACGCCGGGCAGGGCGCGCGTGCGCGCAGCGTCGAGTACGTTGAGGGTCGCAGCGGGGGAAGGCGGCCGCAGCACGCGGGCATGCAGCATGTTTGGCAACTCGAAGTCGTGCACGAATCGCGGCTGGCCGTACACTTTCGCCGCGAGATCGATGCGCTCGGCCGAGGTGCCGACGAGTCGATGCTTCGATATCTCTTTCGGCGCAATGCTCGCGCTGGCGTCTCGCTCGAGCAGGGCGTCATCGGCTAGTGCCGCGTAACTGGTATGTGCGCCGTCGGTGGAGGAAATCTCGCCGTCCGCCACCGACAGTGACTCGACCGGCACGCCCAGCCGAGCGGCGGCGGCTTCGAGATAAATCGCGCGCGCCTCGGCGCAGGCGTGGCGCAGCGCCAGACCCGAATCCTGAACCGAGCGGCTGCCCGAGGTGACGCCCTCATCGGGGCTACCCGCGGTGCTCGCAGCGACCATGCGGATGCGCCCGATCTGGACATCGAGCTCTTCGGCGGCGATCTGCGCGAGCGCCGTCGCGATTCCTTGGCCGATTTCGACCTTCCCGGAGCGCACTTCGATAGTGCCGTCGCGCAGGAAGCGCAGCCACTGCGACAAACGCCGGTTCACATGCAGGCTGCCGGGAAGCTGCGGCAGCTTGTCTTTGTCGTCTGCGACGCGGCGAGGCGCGAGGTTCATCCTGCTTGTTCCGTGCTCTCCCGCGCCGCGCGCAACACCGCGCGCACGATGCGATTATGCGATCCGCAGCGGCACAGGTTCTCGTCGAGCGCAGCACGCACCTCGGTTTCGCTCGGCTCGGGCCTTAGCGCGAGCAGCGCCGCGGCGCTTGCCAGAATTCCCGGCAGGCAGTAGCCGCATTGCCCTGCCTGCTCGGCGATCAAAGCGCGTTGCAGCGCGTGCGGATGTGCCGCGCTGCCCAGGCCTTCGACGGTCGTGATTGAGCGTCCCGCCGCCGCCCATAGCGGCGTGTCGCACGAGGCGACTGCGCGCCCGTCGATCAACACCTTGCATGCGCCGCATTGGCCCGTGCCGCAGCCGAAGTGCGTCGCTTTGAGCCCGAGATCGTTGCGCAGCACGTACAGCAGCGGCGTGTCTGCGCTGGCGCTGACCTCGTGTTCCGTTCCATTGACCAAGAGCCGCGTCACCGCGGCGGTCGGCTCATCCGGCATCGTTTCAATCCACCTTGGCGCCGGAGATCTTCACGACCTGCGCCCACTTGGCGATGTCCTCGCGCAGGTGTTGCCCGAATTCATCGGTACTCATGTTCATCGGCGTGGCGCCCTGCTTGGCCCATTCGTCCTTTACTTCGGGAGCGTTCACGATTTTCCTGATCTCGGCGTTCAGGCGCTCGAGGATAGGCTTGGGCGTGGCGGCCGGCGCCATGATGCCGAGCCAAATTACCGTCTCGTAGCCCGGCACGCCGGCTTCTGACACCGTCGGCACGTCGGGCAGCACCGATGAGCGCAGCTTGCCGGTAGTGCCGAGCGCCTTCAGCTTTCCGGCGCGCACGTTCGGCGCCATGGTGGTAATGGCGTCGAACATCATCTGCACCTGCCCGCCAAGGATATCGATGCGCGCCCCGGAACTGCCCTTGTACGGCACGTGGACGATATCCAGGCCTGCCATCGCCTTGAACAACTCACCCGCCATGTGATAGGGCGTGCCGGGACCGGACGAGGCGTAATTGAGCGCGTGCGGTTTGGATTTGGCGAGCGCGATGAATTCCTTGAGGGTGTTCGCAGGTACCGAAGGATGCACCACCAGCACCAGATCGGAATAATTCACCGGCGTCACAGGCACGAAATCGCGCAGCAGCTGGAATGGTTTGTTCGAAATCAGCGATTCGTTGACCGTGTGCGTATTCGACATCATCAGCAGCGTGTAGCCGTCGGGCGCGGATTTCGCGACGGCATCGGTGCCGACCAGCGAGCCGCCGCCGGGGCGGTCTTCGACGATGAACGGCTGCCCCATGCTTTCCTGCAGGCGCTGCCCGAGAAAACGCGCGTAAATATCCGCGGGGCCGCCGGCGGCGAAGGGAACGATGATGCGTACCGGCCGGTTCGGGTAGCTTTGCGCGCCGGCGGGCAATGCCGCAACAGCGCACAAGATGAATACAATTAAACCTCTTGCCAAAAATGCCATGGATGCTTTCTCCGGTGACGAGCGATCGGACTAGTATTCTGGGCCGCGCTGTCGGGCGCAGGATGGCTTTGTAGCATATGCGCTCACCGCGCGTCCAGAGAGTTCGCAAAGCCGCGATCCGGCATGGTTGCGGTCAAGCCGGCGCCGCGGAATCGCACCGCCTGATGCGGTGCTATCATTTGCCCGCGCCGTTGTTTTCCGAACCGACCCTTTCCCGACTTTCCGGCTTCCCAATTTCCCTTTTGTCCGCAGATCAGGAGCAAGCCCATGACCGCCCCCCAGATGGTTGACCCGCACGATGTCGTTATGACCGGCGAAAACTCGTTCATCCGCCTTTCCAACGATGGTGGCAAGACTATCGCAGACCGTGTCAGCCACTGGCGCGTGCTGTGGTCTCCCGCCGGGCAGGGACACGTGCTGTTCATCGAAAGCACACTCACCGGCAAGGGGCCGCGGGTCTACACCGACAACGCGGCTGTCGCGCGCTTCCTCCAGCGCACGATCGAGGTCCTGCTCTACAAGGACTTCGCCTCCGAGTCGCTGCCTCTGATCGACGCCGAATTCGAACGCACCGGCAATTCGCTCAGCACGGTAGAAGAGCGCATCATCTCCGACGAGGACGAGATCATCCTCTCCTACTGGGATTTAATGGCGCCGTTCGTGCTCACGATGCCGCCCGGAGCGATGGAGCGCCCGATCGGCGTCTACAGCACCTTCCTGCCTGCGCGCAGCGCGCAGCTTTCGGTGAATACTAACGTCGCTTCGGCGAAGGTGTTTGCGCAGGAGCGCTTCGGCAAGCCCGCATCGAGCTGTTGCATGGCGTGGTCGGAGACGTGGACGCGACCGAGGGGGTGATTCCGGTTGGCCGGGACCTATAAGAAAGCCCGCGCCACGGCCAGCACGCTTGCAAATGGCGGCATTCGACCGTATGTATGGGATAGATATCTGCTGGAGCCGCCATGAACACCTATTCGTTTGAGACCGGAACCGAGGCCTTCGAACGCGATGTGCTGAAAGCCTGCGAGAAAACGCCTGTACTGGTCGATTTCTGGGCGCCCTGGTGCGCACCGTGCAGGGCGCTCAAACCCGTGCTGGAGAAGTTGGCCGTTGAATACCAGGGGAGGTTCCTGCTGGCCAAGGTCAATTCCGACGAGCATCCGCAGTTATCCGCGCGTCTCGGCGTGCGCGGCATACCGAACGTCAAAGCCTTCGTCGACGGCAATCTCGCCGATGAATTTACCGGTGCGCTGCCGGAGAGCGCCGTGCGCGCGTTCGTCGAACGCCTGATTCCGACACCGGCGGAGAAGTTGCGCCGGGCCGCGCGTGCGCTGCTCATTCAGGGCGATTTCGACGAGGCCGAGCGCCATTTGCGCAGCGCCCTCGAACTGGAGCCGGATAATCGCGCAGTGCGGCTGGATCTGGTGGAGCTGTTGCTGGCGAAGAACAGCCATGCCGAGGCGGATGAAATGTTCGCGCCGATCCCCGAGCGCGAGCGCGACGAACGCGCGGAGCGGTTCTATTCGGTGCTCGCACTGTGGAAGAAAAGCCAGCAGCTGCCGGCACTGGCGGAACTGGAGGCCAGGCTTGCGGCCAACCCGGAGGACCTTGCCGCGCGGCTCGCGTTGGGCGAGCGCCTAATGGCCGACAACCGCTTTGAGCCGGCGCTCGCGGCGTTGCTGGAGGTGGTGCGCATGGATCGCGGCGCGCTGCGCACCAGTGCGCGCAGACTCATGGTGGACGTGTTCAGTCTCGCTGAGCAGCCGGAATTGGTGAGCCGTTACCGCAAGTTGCTGGCGGGAGCGCTGTACCAGTAGATCCTAGTCTCCCGCTCGCGTCATCGCTTGACTGCCGTAGCCTTGCGCCTGCGCGCGGACGCCACGAGAAACATGTCCTGCCGGTTCGACTGCCTAGCGTAGCGCTTGCCGATCTGCCCGCAGACGAGGTCGCATAAGCGAAATATCTTCGGGTCGGCGATGCGGTAGTAAGTGTTGGTGCTGCGGGACATCTTCTCCACCAGGGCGACCTGGGCGAGCAGCGTAAGGTGTTTGGAGACGTTCGCCTGGCTGCAGCCCAATTCCTGGGTCAATTGCGTCACGTTGCGCTCGCCATTGCGCAGCGCATTGAGTATCTTCAGCCGCAGCGGCACTGCCAGCGCGCGAAAATAGGCGGCGACATCATCGAGCGCGTGGTCGTCCAATCGATCCATAAGCAGGCATCCCGTAATGTTGGCAATGTTCACGTCATGCCACGTTATCTACAATTGACAATATAACCATATAGCGATATAGTAGCACCAATTGTTGCGGTTGTCACCTCTATCCGATCGGGGCGCAACCTGCTAGCGGAGGGAACTCATGATAACGAATGCACGCTGGTGCGGCGCGATTTTGCCGCGGCCTGGCTCGGGAGAGCATGAGCGTAGGTATCCGCTCGTTTGGCAAAAAGCACTAAGGACCGTCGCGCTCGCGGCAGCCCTGCTGCAGATGACAGCGTGGGCCGCCGCGGCGGATCTCGCCACCGCGCCGGTCGAGGCGGCGCAAGGCAGCGACGTCTACGCCGCGGACGGCATGCTCGAGGCGGTGCGCCAAACATCGATCGCCGCGCAGGTGCCGGGGCGCATCACCGATTTGAAGGTCAAGGCGGGAGATACGGTCAAGGCGGGCCAGATCCTCGCGCGCGTGGACGCGCGCGTGGCCGCGCAGCAGGCGCTGGCGAGCCAGGCGCAGGTCGCCGCGGCCGAGGCCCAGCTCGACGCGGCGCGGCGCGAATATGCGCGCAGCCAGCGGCTTTATGCCAAGCAGTACCTGAGCCAGGCGGCGATGGAGCAGGCGCAGGCACAGTACAAGGCGACCGAGGCGCAGGTACGCGCGAACGTGGCGCAGGCGGGCGTCGCGAGCACGCAGACCTCGTTGCATACGATCCAGGCGCCCTACGCAGGCGTGATCGCCGAAGTCGCATGCGAACTGGGGGATACGGCGGCGCCGGGCAAGCCGCTGATCAGGATCTATGACCCGGCGGCGCTGCGCGTGGTCGCAACGCTGCCCGAAAGCCACGCGCGTTCGCTCGCCTCCGGTAGGCCGGCAAGACTGGAATTCCCGGGCGCGGCGCAAGCGCTGCGTTGGCAGACGCCTGTCTCCGTGACGCTGCTGCCCACCGCGGATCCGACGAGCCATACGGTGCAGGTACGCCTTGCGTTGCCGGCCAAGCTCGCCGGTCTGACCCCGGGAATGTTCGCGCGTGCCTACCTGCCGATCGAGGCCGGCCCCGTCGGGCGTCTTACTGTGCCAGCCAAGGCGGTCATTACGCGTACCGAACTGCAGGCCGTGTACGTCGTGGACAAGCAAGGGCGTGCCCAATTGCGCCAGGTGCGTCTTGGCCGCGCGCTCGGGGATCGGGTCGAGGTGCTGGCCGGTGTTCAGGCGGGAGAGCGCGTTGCGCTCGACCCGGTGGCCGCCGCCCAAAGTAGCGCGAAAAAATGAGCGAGCGTTCGTCCCTCGGCATATCCGGACGCATCGCGGCGCTGTTCCAGAGCGCACAGATTACGCCGTTGCTCGCACTGGTGGCGCTGCTCCTTGGCGTATTCGCGGTCCTGGTGACGCCGCGCGAGGAGGAGCCGCAGATCAACGTCACCATGGCGAACGTCCTGATTCCGTTTCCGGGCGCGGCCGCGCGCGACGTGGAGCAGATGGTGGCCGGCCCGGCCGAACAGGTGCTGTCGCAGATCGCCAATGTCGAACATGTGATGTCGCTGTCGCGGCCGGGCCTCGCCGTCGTCACGGTGCAGTTCGAAGTCGGCATCACGCGTACCGAAGCCCTGGTGCGGCTCTACGACACCATAGAATCTAACCGCGATTGGCTGCCCGCCAACCTCGGCGTCCTTCCTCCCGTGGTCAAGCCCAAGGGCATCGACGATGTGCCGATCGTCACGCTTACCTTATTCTCGAAAAATCCCGCGATCGGAGCCTTCGACCTCGAGCGCATCGGCCACACCATCGAGGCCGATATCAAGCGCGTCCGCGGTACGCGCGAGGTCGTAACGCTCGGCGGCGCCAGACGCGCCATCAACATTCGCCTGGACCCGGGGCGCATGAACGCCGCCGGCGTCACCGTCACCGATCTGCGCCGGGCCCTGCGCTCGGCGAACATGGGCGCGACGCTTGGCGACACCGTCGAAAACGACCGCAGCGTTACCATCGATTCGGGGCCGTTCCTGGAATCGGCGCGCGATGTGGCGAGCCTGGTGGTCGGCGTGCACGACGGTAAGCCGGTGTTTCTGCAAGACGTGGCGGAGGTCAAGGACGGGGCGGTATCGGCCGAGCGCTACGTCTGGCACGGCATCGCCGGGGAGGGCGGCGGCGAATACCCGGCCATCACCCTGGCGGTAACCAAGAAACCGGGGCAGAACGCGGTCACGGTGGCCGATCAGGTGGTCGAGCGCGTCGAGGCACTGAAGAACGCGGCAATCCCCGCGGACGTCGAACTGACGGTGACGCGCAATTACGGCGAGACCGCCAACGACAAGGCGCTCAAACTTATCGAGAAACTGGCCTTTGCCACCGCGCTGGTGATCGCGCTGGTTTTCTTCGCGCTCGGACGGCGCGAGGCTGCGATTGTCGGCGCCGCGGTGATCCTGACGCTTACCGCCACCTTGTTTGCGTCCTGGGCGTGGGGCTTCACGCTGAACCGCGTGTCGCTGTTCGCCCTCATCTTCTCCATCGGGATCCTGGTCGACGATGCGATCGTGGTCGTGGAGAACATACACCGGCACATGCTGCTCGAGCCGGACAAGGCGCTCACGCAGATCATACCGGCAGCCGTCGACGAGGTCGGCGGGCCGACGATCCTCGCGACTTTCACGGTTATTGCGGCATTGCTGCCGATGGCCTTCGTCAGCGGACTGATGGGACCCTACATGAGTCCGATCCCCATCAATGCCAGCATGGGGATGCTGATCTCGCTGACCGTGGCCTTCGTGGTCACACCGTGGCTCGCGCGTCTGTGGTTGAAAGGCGGTAAGCACGCCGGTGGCGGCGCTCTTTCGTCCAGACTGGATACATTTTCCACGCGCGTGTTTACGCCTTTTCTCGACGATACGCGCGGCGCGCGCCGGCGCCTCGCGCTCTGGGCCGCCGTGGGTCTGCTCATTCTCGCATCGGTCGCGCTTCCGGCGATGCAATGGGTGGTGCTCAAGATGCTGCCCTTCGACAACAAATCGGAATTCCAGGTGGTGGTCGACATGCCCGCAGGCACGCCGCTCGAGCGCACGGCGACGTTGCTGCACGAGTTGGGGGCCTACCTCGCCACGGTGCCGGGGATTACGGATTACCAGGCCTACGCCGGGCTTGCGGCGCCGATCAATTTCAACGGCCTGGTGCGCCAGTACTACATGCGCTCTGGCGGCGATCTCGGCGACATCCAGGTGAACCTGGTCGACAAGGCGCATCGCAGCGAGCAGAGCCACACGATCAGCCAGCGCCTGCGCCCCGCATTGACGCAGATCGCGGCGCCCTACGGCGCACGCATCAAGGTGGTGGAGGTTCCGCCGGGCCCGCCGGTGCTCGCGCCCATCGTGGCCGAAGTCTATGGGCCGGATTACGCCGGCCGGATGGAAGTCGCATCAAGCGTACGCAAGGCGTTCGCCGCCACTTCGGGGGTCGTCGACATCGACCAGAGCACTATCGGGGAAGCCCCGCGCCAGATCCTGGTCGTGGACCGGCGCAAGGCGGCGCTGCTCGGCGTGGCGCAGGAGGAGATCGTTCTTGCTTTGCGTGCCGGCCTCTCGGGCGAGGATGTTACCTACCTGCATGACGCAACCAAGTACCCGGCGAGTGCGCGGCTCGAACTGCCCATCGCTTCGCGCGCCGACCTCGACGATGCGCTGCGCCTGGCCGTTCGCGGAACAAGCGGCCAGTTGGTGCCGATACGCGAACTCGTCTCGGTACGCGACACCGTTCGTGAACAGCCGATCTTCCACAAGGATCTGCTGCCGGTGATATACGTGACCGGCGACATGGCGGGCGCGGTGGACAGTCCGTTGTACGGCATGTTCGCCATGCGCCGCGCCATTGGCGACATCCGAGCGCCCGGTGGCGGTTCGCTCGCCGAGCACTTCATCAGCCAGCCCGCCGACCCCTATCGCGGCTATGCGATCAAATGGGATGGCGAGTGGCAGATCACCTATGAGACCTTCCGCGACATGGGGCTCGCGTACGCCGTGGGGCTCGTGCTCATCTACCTCTTGGTGGTGGCGCAGTTCGGCTCTTATCTCACGCCGCTCATCATCATGGCGCCCATTCCGCTCACTATCATCGGTGTGATGCCGGGTCATGCGCTCCTCGGTGCGCAATACACTGCCACGTCGATGATCGGCATGATCGCCCTCGCCGGGATCATCGTGCGCAATTCGATCCTGCTCGTCGACTTCATCAATCTGCAGGTCGCGAGCGGCACGCCGTTCAAGCAAGCCGTGATGCGCTCTGCCGCCATACGTGCACAGCCGATCGCGTTGACCGCGATCGCCGCGATGCTCGGGGCCTTGTTTATCTTGGACGACCCCATATTCAACGGGCTCGCAATTTCGCTTATTTCCGGCATCTTCGTCTCGACCGTTCTGACGTTGCTGGTCATTCCGCTGCTTTATTACGTCACCTACCGCCACAAATTCGACCAACCCCTGGAGGAAGCAAAATGACATCCTGGCAAATCGTCCGCGTTTTCGCGGGATCCGTGATCGCGCTATCGCTCGCGCTCGGCGCACCGGCGAGCCCGCTGTTCGTCAGCCAGTACTGGCTGCTCTTGACCGCGTTTGTGGGATTGAATCTGTTTCAGAGCGGGCTATCCTGCTGGTGCCCGCTCGAGATCATTCTGCGCAAACTGGGCGTGCGCGCAGGCGCCTGATCTATGTCGAACGTGGGGAGCCGACGCGCATGAATCTGGTGTGTCCCGCGTGTGGCGTAAAGAACCGCGTTTCCGAGGCGCGGCTGGACGAAGCGCCGGTCTGCGGCCGCTGCAAGGCGCAGTTGTTGGCGCCGGTGCCGGTGGAGCAAGGCGATGCCACGTTCACGGGCTTCATAAGCGGCACGGATTTGCCGGTTGTGGTCGACTTCTGGGCCGAATGGTGCGCTCCGTGCAAGGCGATGGCGCCGGCATTTGCGCAGGCGGCGCAGTTGCGCCCGCGCGTGCGCTTCGTGAAACTAGACACCGATCGCGAAACCGCCGTGGCGGCGCAATACGGGATCCGCAGCATTCCGACGTTGATCGTGTTTCGCGGCGGCAGGGAAATCGATCGCGTGTCGGGCGCGATGGGCGCACAGCAGATCGTTGCGTGGATAGATCGGACTTTGCAGCCATGAGCATAGGCCGCTTTACCTTAAATGTACTCGTCGCAACTGCGGTGCTTGCGCTGCACCCGGCATGGGCGGGCGAAGACCTGCTGTCCTTCTGGCGCGCGGCGCAGACGCATGATCCCGCCTTTGGCGCGGCGCGGGCCGAGTGGGAAGCCGGACAGACCAAAGAGCGCCAAGGTCGCGCCTTGTTCAGGCCCAGCGTCGCACTGACGAGCTCGGTCTCGTACTTGAACAGCGACCGCGATACCCGCGGCGCGCAATTCAGCGCGCCCGGATTCGGTTCGGCCAACGACGCGCAATTCCGCTCGAAGATCAACGATGGCCAGGCCATGAGTATCGGCGTGACAGCGCGCCAGCCGCTGTACAACGCGTCACTCGGCGCCGAGCAAAGCCAGCTCGAGCGCCAGGCGCGCTTGGCCGAGGCGCGCTTTCGCGGTGCGCGCCAGGAACTCGTTCTGCGCACGGTGCAGGCTTACTTTGCGCTGCTCCTCGCGCGCGATACGCTCGCCACGTTGCAGGCGCAAAAGAAGGCTGCGGCAAGCGCGCTCGATGCGGCGAGCGAACGCTTCGAAGCCGGTGCCACGCCGGTCACGGACAGGGACGAGGCACGGGCGCGCTTCGACGAGATCGCGACGCAGGAGCTGCTCGCGCGCAACGATCTGCAGCTCAAGCGTGCGCTGCTGTCTGATCTCAGCGGCGCGCCTTCGGGGCGCATCAGGCCGCTGGATCCGAAGGCGCAGCTCGCGCGCTTCGGCGTGGGCGCGCTCACCGAGTGGTCGGAGCGCGCGGCGCGGCAGAATCCGCTGATCGCGATGCAGGAACTCGGCCGTGAAATTGCGCGCGACGAGGTGGCGAAGCATCGCGCTCTGGTATCGCCGTCGCTCGATCTGGTGGCGCAGGTTTCCGACGAGCGCATGCGGGGAGCCAACGGATTCGGAACGAGCCGGATCAGCGCGACCACCGGGACCGTCGGTATTCAGCTGAGCATACCGATCTATACCGGAGGCATGCGCAGTGCCAAGCGCGACGAAGCGGTGGCGTTGGCGGAGAAAGCGCGTTACGACGTCGAGGCGCTGCGCCAGGAGATTCTGCGCCAGACGCAGGCGGCATGGCTCGAGGTAAGCACCGGCATGGAACAAATCCGCGCGCGCGAACAAAACCTGCATTCGGCCAGGTCGCGGCTCAATGCGACCGAAACCGGGCAAGAGGTCGGGGCGCGCACCATGATTGATCTCGTCAATGCGCAGGCGGATTTCTATCGTGCGCAGCTTGGCCTGGCGCAGACCAAATACCAATTCCTCCTCGGTCGTATGCGGCTCGCGGCGGTAGCGGGCGAACTGTCCGAGGACGAGCTTCGGGCCGTCAACACGGTCCTCGCCCAATGAGCGTCGAAAGAGGCGGGTCGGCAGCGCCGCGTTCCCTGGAGCAAGCGCTAGCGCTCGACCGCGTATCCTGCGGCTAGCCAAGCGTCGATTCCACCCTGCAGCGGTCGACGTGGGCTGAAATTCCCTTTACATGGATACTACCCCCAGTATAGAATGCAGTCAACAGTTTTGCCGCTTTGGTTGCGACATGAGTTGGTTTGAAAGGGGTTTGGCATGAACCATCTGCACCGGGAACAAGACAAGAAAGCGTTGATCCTGCGCCTTAAGCGCATAGAAGGGCAATTGCGCGGCCTGCAACGCTTGATCGACGAGGACGCTCCGTGCGAATCGGTGGCGCAGCAGCTTTCCGCGGCACGGCGCGCCCTCGACAAGACGTTTCATTCGCTGGTCGGCTGTTTGATCGAATCCCAACTCAGCGGCAAGGGCAACGCGCATGCAGAGATCAAGCATGCGGTGGACATCCTTTCGCGCTACAGCTGAAGACAGGATAAGAATCAACGCCATGCAGATCGAGCAGGCAGTTGCACTGCACTACGCCCACGGCTCGCTGGAGCAGGCGCTTTTGAATGCGCTCGCGATGGCGGGCAGGGATGTAGAGCGCCTGTCGCTGAAGGACCTCGCGCCAGTGGACGAGTTTCATATCGGAGGACGGCAGGCGACGGTCGATTTTGCCGCGTGTTTCGGTGCGCGGCCCGGGATGCGGCTGCTCGACGTCGGCTGCGGATTGGGAGGAGCCGCGCGCTATTTCGCGCACGAACATGACTGCCGGGTTACGGGCATCGATTTGTCCGGCGAATACGTCGGCGTGGCCAACATGCTCGCGGCGCGGGTCGGCCTCGGCGGCCGTATACGCTGTCAGCAGGGCAGCGCAACTGACCTGCCGTTTGCCGCAGGGAGTTTCGACGGCGCCTATATGTTTCATGTCGGCATGAATATCGAGGACAAGGCGAGGCTGTTCCAAGAGGTTCGCCGTGTTCTGGCGCCATCGGGACTATTCGGCATCTACGACATCATGCGCCTGACTGCGGGTGGGTTATCCTATCCCGTACCCTGGGCAAGCAGCGCCGAGTCGAGCTTCGTCGCCGATTCCGCCACCTATAGGCGCTTGCTGGCGGCGGCAGGTTTCGAGGTCTTGCAGGAACGAGACCGCCGCGACTTCGCGCTTGAAACTTTCCGTCAGATGCGGGTAAAGGCCGAAGGCGCAGGACCCGCGCCGCTTGGACTGCATATCCTCATGGGCGCCAACGCCGCGGCGAAAGTCAAGAACATGGTGGCCGGCGTCACCTCCGGCCTTATCGCACCGATCGAGCTGATCTGTCGCATTGCCTGATTTTGTGAGTACATTCAAGTAGCCAATGCACGGTTTTTCAGCCGCCAATCGACTCATTGTCGCGAAAGGTCTTCGCGCCTTCGGCGACGGTTTTGTCAGCCTGCTGCTGCCGGTCTACCTGCTGGCACTTGGATTCAGCCCGCTCCAGGTAGGCATGATCGCTACCGCCACTTTGCTCGGTTCCGGTTTGCTTGCGCTACTGGTTGGCCTGCACGCCCATCGCTATCACTACCGAGCACTACTTCTTGCCGCAGCGCTGCTGATGAGCGCCACTGGCCTTGGGTTTGCGTTCGTGAAGGACTTCTGGCCGCTCATGTTGATCGCGCTGGTCGGAACGCTGAATCCTTCGAGCGGGGATGTAAGCGTCTTCCTGCCGCTCGAGCATGCCGTACTCTCGCGCCTCGTGGACGACAAGAAGCGTACCGCGGTCTTTGCGCGCTATAGTTTGGCCGGTTCGCTGCTCGCCGCGATCGGATCGCTCGCGGTTGCGGTGCCAGCGGTGATTGCGGATCACACGGGGCTAGCGCAGACAACGACGATGCAAGGCATGTTCCTGCTCTACGCGCTGCTCGGCGGTTTCACCGCCCAGGTCTATCGTGGTCTGCCCAGAGCGCTGGGAACGGAAGCCCGATTGCCGACCGCGCCTTTGGAGAAATCGAAGAAGACCGTCTATACCCTTGCGGCGCTTTTCAGTCTCGACGCGTTCGGCGGCGGCTTTATCGTCCAGTCCATGTTGGCGCTATGGCTGTATCAACGGTTCGGCATGTCCTTGGTCGCGGCGGGCGCCATTTTCTTCTGGACCGGACTGCTTGCGGCTTTTTCCTATCTGGTCGCGGTGCGCATTGCCGACCGGATCGGACTCGTGAACACGATGGTCTTCACGCACTTGCCTTCCAACGTCTGTCTGCTATTGATCCCGTTCATGCCCGACGTGAACTACGTGATTGCGCTGCTGTGCGTAAGATACGCGCTGTCGCAAATGGATGTTCCGGCCAGAAGCTCTTACGTCATGGCGATCGTGCCTCCCGCAGAGCGGCCGGCTGCGGCAAGCATTACCACGGTTCCGCGCAGCCTGGCTTCCGCCGTCAGCCCTTTCGCGGCCGGCTATTTGTTGAGTTTGTCCTCCTTCGGATGGCCACTGATCGCGGCCGGCGCGGTGAAGACTATCTATGATTTGCTGCTGCTATTGATGTTCAGCAAGGTGCGTCCGCCTGAGGAAACAACAGGAAAGCGTGCCTGGCGAGCATGATGTTCCGGCCCTTATGTCGGCATTCTCTTCTTGCCTGTGCGCGCTGCGGTGTTCTTCGATGCGTCGTGCTAGCGACGCACAGGGGTTTTGCGCTGCGCCGAGGCGGCGACGATTTCGGCGCGCGTCTCCGTGACTGCGGTATTCCATGCAAAACGGGCGCGCTCGCCGGCGGCATAGGTGCGACCAGCTTTACTCAACGCCAGAAACTTCGCAAGCGACCTCGCCGAGTCGTGCAGCCGGTCGTCGATGGGCAATCGGGCTGCGAGGGTGCGGGCATAGATGGCAAGATGCGCGAGGTTCCTCGCCTTGCGCTCGCCTAAGGCGTCGGCCGCCCAAAGAACGGCCAGGAGGTCTGCCGCACTTTCTTCTGCCTTGGCGAGCGCCGGGCTGTCGTGGTCGTCCTCGCTCCTGGATTCGGCCCAGGAAGGCGGTACGCGCCAGGCGGGATCGGCCCAAGCTGTGTCAAGCAATCCTGCCCTGCGGGCCATGCCGATGACGCAGTGCGACGATTCATGGGCGGCGACGAGGAATGCGACGTCGGCGGCGGCAATGCCTAGCGAACGGGCCTTGCGTTCGATCGCGTTTATCGCGGATTTCGCGTAGGCCATGGTCAGCATTGCGCGCAGGCCTACTCCGGGAGCATGCAGCTCGACGACGCAGGCGCCAACTCGGCCTAGAGGATCTGCGATGACTTCGGAACTGCCGTTGTATGAATCACCACGGCCTCGATTCCTGGATCCGATAGCCCATGTCTTGGATAAACGTTTGCGCAGGGAACCGCGATCCTCGGCTGCCCTGATCGTTTCGGGAAAGCGCTGCGCCAGTCTCGCAAAAGCTTGTGCGTCGCCGTTTGCGTCGGCATTGTGACGTCCGCCGCTGCCGACAGAGGCGATGGAGATGTCGATGCCCATGCGTAGCGCTTCGATGATGGCGAGGGCCTGGGCGCGTCTGGCAGCCCCGCGCCCAGGAACTGAGGCTGCGACACTGGAGAGGGCAAGCGTTTCAACGGTTTGGGCTCGCGTCTCGGCTCTTGCCGCGAGTTGCCTGCCGCCGATGAAATTCTGACCTGCGCAGAACGCGATTCCCGCCATCAGGGCGAGCAGGACAAGTCTTATCAGATTCTCGCTCAGGGTTGCGACGATCCGCTTGGCGTCGAAACCAGGGGACAGCAAGGCCGGGCGCGTCGTGCGCGGCAAGGCAGTCGCAGCAGGAACTTCACGATCACGCATCAAGTCGTAGTCCACTATCGCGTTACGTTGAATGTACCTCCGGCGCACAGGCGAGGAGATCAGGCGAGTGACGCATAGTGTGAGCGGGAAATTGCTGAGAGGTACATAAGTATTTTCCTGCAGTAGCAGCCTTGTGCGTCCGGACCTGTCTGAATCGGGTCGCAGTGCCTAGCACTCCAAGACGCATTCGATCAGGACGCCGCGGCGCGCGGGAGCGAGAGGGTAGCCTCAAGTCCTCCAGCAGGCCGATTCCTGAGGAGCAAGTCTCCACCGTGCGCGCGCGCGATATTGCGCGCAATGCCCAGGCCAAGACCGGTGCCGCCGGTCTCGCGGCTGCGCGATGCTTCACCTCGGAAAAACGGCTCGAATGCCTGCTCCAGTTCTTGCTCGGGAATTCCCGGGCCTTCGTCGAGTATGCGAATGGTGAGCGCGTTCGCGTTGTCTTCGAGCTTGACGGTGGCACGCTGCCCGTAGCGGATGGCATTATCCAGCAGGTTGGTGATACAGCGCCGTAATGCCAGCGGCCTGCCGAGGAACGCGCGCGTGGCGACCCCCTCGATTCGTACGGCACTTCCGCTTTCCTCGTAGTTGGATTGCAGGCTTTCCAGGAGCGCCATCACGTCCACGCGTTGCAGCGCCTCTACCGCGTTCGCGTCGCGCATGAACTCCAGGGTCTGCGTCACCATCGACTCCATTTCCTGAAGATCCTTTGCGAACTTGGCGCGAAGTGTCTCGTCCTCCAGCAACTCGGTGCGCAGGCGCAAGCGCGTGATCGGGGTTTTCAGATCATGCGACATGGCGGTCAGGATGCGGGTGCGGTCCGATATGAACCGTGACAGGCGCTGCTGCATGCCATTGAACGCTTTGGCCGCGCGCCGGACTTCCGCCGGCCCGGTTTCCGCGAGCGGCGGACGGTTGATGTCTTCGCCCAATCTTTCCGCGGCGGTGGCAAGCGTGGAGAGCGGTCCTGTCACCCAGCGCACTGCGATGAGCGAAAGCAAGATCACGCTTCCGAGCAATATCAGGAGCGTCAGGCCAAGCCGCAGCGGCATGCCGGAGGCTTGGGGTGAGAGGTAGGAATCGAAAGTCACCCAGGTTCCGTCGTGCAGCGCGGCCTGCACCGTGAAAAAAGCACCGCCGGCGGCCAGATCCTGCATGCCGTGCCGCCACTGCATGCCGCGCCCGCGCATCTGCCCCGGCGTCATATCCATATCCGGCGGCGCGGAGCGCGCTGCAAAGCGAAAGCTCTCCGGCATGCCCTCCGGTCTGACCACATTCACCTCGGTGTCGTTGCCGAGGGCGTAGCGCAATACCGAAGTGAACATCGACAATTGAAAGTCCGACTCCGTGGAAGCTTTGCCCGGTGCAAGCCGCGGGCGGTCAAGCGATACTGCAAGCGGCGGCCGGTTGAACACCGCAACGACGCGGCGGCGCTCCGCGGCAGGCAGCGAATCGAGCAGCTTGACGATGTCCGAAATCTGTTGCGCCAGCTGCATTCCGCCTGCCCGGTAAAGCAACTGGCTGCGCTCGGCCCGGTTGATATAGGCGGTAGCCAGCTGCGTCAGGATCAACCCCGTGATCAGTACCAGGACAAGCCTGCCGAAAAGACTGCGCGGCAGCAGGCGCACTATCGTTCTACCTCGACCGGCACGGCGAGCACATAGCCTTCGCCGCGCACCGTCTTGATGATCTGTGGGTCAGTCGGAGCATCGCCGAGGCGATGGCGCAGCCGGCTCACCTGGAGGTCCAGGCTGCGGTCGAGCGGATCGGCTTCGCGGCCTTTCGTTAGCAGCATGAGCTGATCGCGCGAGAGCACGTGGTTCGGATGGCCAAGAAAAATCCGCAAGAGCTGGTATTCCGCGCCGCTCAAGGCAGTGACGACGCCTTCCGCGGACACCAAATGCCGCGCGATCGCATCCAGACGCCAGCCGGAAAAAACGAAAGCGCGCGCATCGTCGTCGCGCAGATTGCGCGGCAGGCTGCGGGTGCGCCGCAGCACGCTCTTGATGCGCGCCAGCAATTCGCGCGGATTAAATGGCTTGGCGAGATAGTCGTCGGCGCCCATCTCCAGCCCGACGATGCGGTCCGTTTCCTCGCCGCGAGCCGTGAGCATGATCACAGGCGTATCGGCGTCGGAGCGAAGCTTGCGGCACAGCGTCAGGCCGTCATCCCCGGGCAGCATCAGATCGAGCACGATCAGATCCACTTTGCCGCGTGAAAGCACGTTCCACATCGCCTTGCCATCGGCAGCGACGCTGGTCTTGTACCCGTTCTTGTCCAGGTACTGGCTGAGCAGGTTGCGGATTTCGGTGTCGTCGTCGACGATCAGAATGTGGTCCACAGTGTCCATATCCGTGTTTATAGCCGTCCGCCGGCGCGCGGTGCAACTGATTTGTATCTTAGTGTACCAGTCCCGGATTTTCGATACGCCGGCGTACAAGATCGAGACAGGGCGCTTACATACGCGTGTTCAAATCGAAACCGATGCAGCAACGAATCCCGGTGGAAGAAATGTGTGCGTGACCATCGGCGCTGCAGAACAACCAACCTTACTCTATGGAGATCGATCATGAAACGCATTACGAAAATCGCAATCGGCGTCGGCACGGCTTTGACGCTCGGCCTGGCCGCGACGGTCAGTGCGCAACCTTACGGTTATGGGCCGGGATATGGCATGGGACAGGGTCCGGGATATGGTCACGGATACGGTCCCGGGGCCGGCATGGGTCGGGGCATGGGGCGCATGGGTGCAATGGCGCCGATGCACTACGGCATGGGGCCGCGGGGTTTTGGCAATCCCAGCGCCATGGCCGATGCGCGTATTGCTTATCTGAAATCGGAACTGAAGATCACTGCCGCGCAGGAATCCGCATGGAAGAAGTTCGCCGATCAGGCGAAGCAACGGGCCGACGCCATGCAGGCATTGCGGACCGAAGCGCAAGGCAGCCCGCAGGCGACGGCGCCCGAACGGCTCGATCTGCGCAACCAGCTCATGAAGAAGCGCGTCGATCAAATGGAAAAGTCGGCCGCGGCGTTGAAGGACCTCTACGCGGTTCTGAGTCCTGAGCAAAGGACGATCGTCGACCAGCGCGCAGGCTTCGGCAGGATGGGCGGCAGGGGGATGATGTTTAACCGGCCGGGTTGGTAAATGCTGCCAGCTGCGGGGCGGGTTGACCTGCCCCGCAGTTTCTTCCAGGCGAGATACGGTCGGGCGCGCCAAGTCTTATTGGCGCTCTGGTTGACAGAAGTCACGGCCGATTACGCATCAGCCTGTATATTTGCAACATCCAACGGAAATCAACGACATAGGCAGGAGCCATGCAGCTAATACGAGCAGAAAAACTGATCAAAACCTACCGCGCCGGCGAAATCGACGTGCCGGCGGTCAAAGGCGTCGATTTCACCATCGACGCCAAGTCCTTCGTCACCTTTGTCGGGCCCTCGGGCAGCGGCAAGAGCACGCTACTCAACATGATCGGGTGTCTCGATCATCCGACAGGCGGAAAACTGTCCGTTCTCGGTACCGATGTTGGTTCGCTCGATCGGCGCGCAGCGGCGAATTTTCGCGGAGAACATCTGGGGTTCGTGTTTCAGGACTTCAATCTGATACCTGTTCTTACCGTGTACGAGAACATCGAGTATCCGCTCATCATGGTCCAGAACTGGCCGGAAGAAAAGCGGCGCAAGCAGATTACGCGGCTGCTTGAAGCCGTCAATATGAGCGAACAGGGGCATAAGCGCCCGGATCAGATCTCCGGCGGGCAAAAGCAACGCGTGGCCGTCGCGCGCGCGCTGGCGACCAATCCGCAATTGGTCCTGGCCGATGAGCCGACCGCGAATCTCGATCACGACACGGCCTACCGCATCATCGAGTTGATGAAAAAAATGCGCGATGAACTCGGCACGACATTTGTATTCTCGACCCACGACCCCAAGATCATGGGCGAAGCCGAAGTCATCTTCACCCTCGAAGACGGCAGGATTCATCCATCCTCGGGAAAGGCGGTGGCCCATCATGCTTAATGTCATCAAGATTGCCCTAAGAAACCTCGCCCGCTTCGGCCGGCGCACGCTGTTGACCTCGACCCTGATCACGCTCGGCATAGTCAGCGTCCTGTTGTTCGTTGCCGTTGCCGGATCGTTCAAGGCCATGATGATCGGCCAGTTCACCGACGCCGTGCTTGGCCACCTGGAGGTCCACCGCAAGGGGTACGTCGCCTCGATCGAGAGTCTGCCGCTGAATCTCAACATGCAGCCCCCGATGGTGGAAAAAGCTGAACAAGCACTCAAGAAGCTGGACGCGGTCGAGGCTTATTCAAAGCGCATCAAGCTCGGCGCCATGTTCAGCAACTTCACCGAAACCACGAACGTTCGCATCAGCGGCGTGGATCCGGAAATGGAATCCGCGACGACGCCGCTATTGCCCGGCCGGATCCTGGAAGGAAGCAAGGAGCGCCCGCTGCTCAAACGCGGCGAGATACTCATTCCGACGCTGCTCGCCCGAGGTATGAAGGTAAAGGTGGGCGACACCGTCGTGCTGGTCGCGACCAACCGGGAGGGATCGGTCAATGGCAAGAATTTTACTGTCCGGGGGATAATGGAGGGCATCTCGGGTCCGAGCGGGAAGGACGGCTATATCGATATCGCTGACGCACGCGATCTGCTCAGGATGAAGAGCGGCGAAGTCAGTGAAATTGCGATCCGCCTCAAGAATCCCGCACAACTGGATCGCGTCTACGCGCAATTGTCACAGGAGCTGACCGGAAGCGCGGGCGAGAAGAACGGTATGTCGGACACTGCGTCCAAGGGTGAGGGCGGAAATTCCGGTGCGGCGGGCGCGCCGGGCATGGGCCAGGGCGGGGGATCCGGACTCGAAGTTCACACCTGGGCGGACCTGTCCCCGTTCGCGAGCATTGCGCGCATGATCGATTTGCTGACGCTGTTTATCAAGATCATGCTGGTGTCGATTGTGCTGGTCAGCATCATGAACGTCATGGTCATGGCAGTCTATGAGCGCATCCGCGAGATCGGTACGATCTCGGCCATCGGTACGCCGCCGCGCAAAATCCTGTCCTTGTTTCTTGCCGAAGGATTGCTGCTTGGCGCGGGCGCGACGGCTCTTGGAACAGTGATCGCGCTTGCGGTGATCTATGCGCTCAATATCTGGAAACTCACCTTTAATTTCGGCATGCAACGCGGGCTGGTGCTCTCTCCCGCAATCGGCGCGGCCGACGTGGCCATCATTGCGGTCATGGTGGTGCTAATGGCGCTGCTCGCAAGCCTGCAGCCGGCGTGGAAGGCTTCACGCATGGATCCGGTCACCGCGCTTGGCCACGTCTGACAACTTACCTTACGGATAATTCTCATGAAAAAGCTACTGTGGTTGATTTTGTGTTTGATAGCGCTGCCGGCGGTTGCGGCCTTGGATGGGACGCAAATTCTGCAAAAGGTGGATCGCAATCTCGAGCCCGAGTCCTACGAGACCTACCGCAAGTTGATCGACATGCAGCCTGACGGGAGCAAGAAAGAGTATGTGCTCTATACACTGAAAAAAGGTCGCGACAAGGTGGTGGCATTGTTTCTATCACCGCCGAGCGACAAGGGACGTGCGACCTTGCGTATCGGCGACAACCTGTGGCTGTATATCCCCGATGTCGGACGGCCCGTGCGGATTACGAGCCTGCAGTCGGTGACGGGCAGCGTATTCAACAATGCGGACATCCTGCGCGTCGATTACGGTGCCGAGTACAACGTCGAGGCGGCGGAAGAGCAAAAGGACGCGCTGGTGCTTTCGCTCAAGGCCAAGACCGGCGAAATCGCCTACGACCGGCTCAAGATGTGGGTCGACAAGAAGCTCTATCTCCCGATAACCATTGAAGCGTACGCAGCCAGCGGCATGCTGATCAAGACCTTGCGCTACAAGGACATCAAGGATTTCGGCGGCGGCATCAAACGCCCGGCTACGCTCGAGACCGAGAGCCCGCTGTTCAAGGGCTACAAGTCGGTCATGCTTTGGTCGGCCCTCAAAAAAGGCACGTTTCCTGACGAGGTTTTCACGCTCAATTACCTGCCGCGGGTGCAAGAGCTGCGAAAATGAGCATGCCGCGAGCATCGTGGGCGCATTGGTCCTTGCTGTTCTTTCTGTCGGTCACTGCACATGCAGCGGCGGCGGAAGAATATACCTTTGACGCATCGGAATTCGACAAGAAGCCGTTCGAGCTTGGGGGCTACCTGCAATTCAAGCAGGAGAACTTCGCCCTCAACCGCGGCGGCGCTTTCTACAAACTCGGGAATGTCAATCAGCCGCAACGCGACAGCCTGGATCGCACCACAGGAACGATGGAACTGATCGGCAAGGTACGCCCGGGTATCGGAACGTTTGATTTCCGCACGCATTCCGATCTGGTGCGGGACCAGGTGACGCACGATCATACCAACGTATTGTATGAAGGCGTCTACTCGATCAGGCCCGATCCCGGTGTCACTGTTGAAGCCGGAAAGAAAACCCTGCGCTGGGGCAAGGGATACGCCTGGAACCCGATCGGGTTTGTCGAGCGGGCCAAAGACCCGAACGACCCCGAGCTGTCGCGCGAAGGCCTGGTGATGGCGAGTAGCGACTTCATCTTCAATCGGGAAGGGCCGCTGAAGACCGTTGCTTTCACGCCGGTGCTGTTGCCCGTAGGCAAGGATGTCAACAGCGACTTCGGCGCGACCGGTCATTTGAATCCTGCGGCCAAGCTCTACCTGCTCTACCGCGATACCGACATAGACTTTGCCTGGCAGGGCAAGGGCAGTCGCCCGGGCCGGTTCGGCATGGACTTTTCCCGCAACCTCACTTCAAATTTCGAGATGCACGGCGAATGGGCCCGCATTTCGCAGTTCGCGAGACCTGTCACGGACAGTGCCGGCCGCGTCACAATCGGGACAGAGAACGCGACCAGTTATCTGCTCGGATTGCGCTATCTCAGCGAGAAGGATACGACTTACATTGCCGAATATTATCGCAACGGTACGGGTTACTCCGAGCAGCAAGCCCAGCAGTTCTATCAGTTGGTCAACACGGCTTTCGCGCAATTGGAGCAAACCGGCAGCAGCGCGCTGTTACCCAAAGCGCTCTCTTTGACCCAGGGCGCATACGGCCGCCCGAATGCCGGAAAGGATTACCTCTACTTTCGGGCACAACAAAAGGATGCGCTGGGTATCGTCTATTTCCAGGCTGCGATCACCGCGATGATGAACCTGCAGGACCGTAGTTATCAGGTAACGCCTGAACTTTTCTATAGCGGGGTGAAGAACCTTGACCTGCGCCTGCGGCTATTCATGCTGCAAGGCGGCAGCTCGACCGATTTCGGTGAAAAGCAGAATTCGCGCAAGCTCGAGTTATACGCCCGATATTACTTTTGAGTGGGGGACCGAGCCGTGGCTGGGCTGACGAGGAGGCGGATTGCGTGCGGCCTGCCGACCGGAGCGCGACCTACCGCGACTCGCGGGCGCGCTCTGGCAAACGCTTACGACCCCCTTCTGCGCGCTTTTCGTTGCCAGCCTCTTGCTGGTCTTTGCTTTCTTAGCGCTGATGTCGCCGACGCAGGAATAAACCCTGCTGCCCGGCTGTTTGATCATCCGCAAAGAACCTAATTCGACAGTAGAACAGCATGATCAAGGCACGGGCCCGGTATTACTGGCCGGATCGATGAAAGGAAAACCATGAAAGCCGTAGCAAGACTGTTCGTAATCGGGGCGCTGATGGGGGTTTCGTGCTCTGCTCTATCTGCCGATGCAGTGGCGCCGGCCCCGAACGGAATCACCATCCCGTCAGGCTATAAAGACTGGCGCACGATCGCGGTATCGCACCGCACGGACAACAATACGCTGCGCGCAATTTTGGGCAACGACGTTGCAATCAAGGCAGCGCGAGAAGGCAAGACCAATCCCTGGCCCGACGGCACCATGATGGCCAAGGTCGCATGGAAGGACAAGACGCACGAAGTATGGAAAGCGGCGACCGTACCCGGGGATTTCATCCAGGCCGAGTTCATGATCAAGAATTCCAAGAAGTACGCGGCCACCGGCGGCTGGGGTTTCGCGCGCTGGGTCGGTGTGGAGCAGAAACCATACGGCAAGGACGCGAACTTCGCGCAGGAGTGTTTCGGCTGTCACGCACCGATGAAGAGCAACGACTGGGTGTTCACGCAACCGGTGAGGATGCCCTAACGCGCGAGCGTACTGGGACGCCATGGTCAAGCGCATGAAGGCGGCGTTCAAGGCGCCGATCGACGACGCCGATATGCCGGCAATCATCGACTACCTTACGAAGACCTACGGCAACGAACAGCCGTAGTAAGCGGGCGCAGCGCGCGCCGCCGTGGCGGGCGTGCTGACCAAAGTGCCGGTGATGCGGCTTGTAGTCAAGGTGGTCAATGCGAGCGCGGGCGTAATTCTTGATTAACGCCGCCGCATCAGCAAGCCGTTCATGCCGTCAGCCAACGCTCTCGCGGCGGCCTCGATTTCCTCAGGCGTCGTCATCCATCCCACTGAGAGCCTGACTGCCCCCAGCGCCCGATTCGCATCGAAGCCCATCGCGGCCAGCACTCCGCTCACTGCGTCAGCTTCGGAGTGGCATGCCGAACCGACCGAGGCGGCAACCTGTCCGGCGACACAGGACAGCAGTTCGCGCCCGCCGATCCCCGGAAAGGAAACATGCAAGGTCGTGGGCAGACGCTCGGTCGGATGACCGTTGAGTTTGAGCCTGGGAACGTTCGCCAGCAGTCGCTCATGCAGCGCGTCGCGCAGCGAGCGCAGCTTATGCGTCGCCGCCGGAAGGCGTTCCCGCGCAAGCCTTGCCGCCGCGCCCAGTCCCACCATCTGCGGAACATTCTCCGTGCCTGGACAAAGGCCGTGCTCCTGATCGGCTCCGAACTGAATCGGCTTGATCGGGGTTCCGGTCCGGACATAAAGCGCGCCCACCCCTTTCGGTGCATAGAACTTGTGGCCCGCCAGGGTCAGAAGATCAACCCCCAGTGTATCGACGTTCACCGGAATCTTGCCGGCGGATTGAGCAGCATCGGTGTGCAGCAGGACGCCGCGCGGCTTCGTGATTGCTGCGATCTGTGTCAAGGGCTGAATCGTGCCGACCTCGTTGTTCGCGTGCATGATGGAGACGAGCGCGGTATCCGGCCGCAACGCGGCGGCGACGTCGGCGGGATCGACCCGTCCGTACGCGTCGACCGGAATTACACTCAATTTCCATCCCTCGCGCTGCAAATGCAGGGCCGGCTCGATCACCGCCGGATGTTCCACCGCGCTCACCACAAGATGCCGCCTTGCGCCGGCCAGCGCGCGGGCGACACCGAGAAGCGCCAGATTGTTGGCCTCGGTGGCGCTGCCGGTGAACACGATCTCGTCGGCGGCGGCGCCGAGAAGGAGGGCGACCGATGCGCGCGCTTCGCCGACTGCCTCGGCGGCTTTTTTGCCGTAGGGATGGGACGAGGACGGATTGCCGAAGTGCTCCGCCAGATAGGGCAGCATCGCCTCCAGCACTTCGGCGGCGACCGGCGTGGTGGCGTTGTAGTCGAGGTAGATCGGTGTGCTCATGCAGAAGCTTGCGCGAGGACTGGGACCGGCGCGGTTCAGATCATATTCAAAATGCGACCGCTCTGTCCACCCACTCTGTGGTCGAGGTTGCAGTCTTGAGTGACATGCGCACGCGGTGCCCGTGCAGCCGTTCGCGAAGAGGCTCGATCCGCCAGACGTGAGATACCTGCTCGAGGCGGCTGGCGGGACTGGCAATCAGCGTTTGTAGGCGATAAAGTTCACGCCGTCGACGCCGTACTTGCGCGCGGTCTTTTCCTTGTTCGTACCGAGGAACGGGTCGAACTTCTCGACCACCTTCGCTTCACGAAATCCCGCCTGCTCGATTACCTGGAGATACTCTGCAACCTGCAGAGCGCCGGCAATTCATCCGGTCCATAGGTCAATGTTGTTGCGCGCGTCCTCCGACAGTTCGCTCTTCATGATGATGTCGGCGAACTGTAGCCGGCCACCGGGCTTCACGACGCGGAACAGTTCGCCAAATACTGCTTCCTTGTCCGGGGCTAGGTTGATCACGCCGTTCGAAATCACGACGTCTACGCTGTCGTCGGCGAGTGGCAAGCGGGTCATCTCGGCCTTTTCGAAGCGTACGTTGACAAGTCCCGCGGCGCGCGCCGCGCCGCCCGAGCGCTCGAGCATGGCATCGGTCATGTCGATGCCGATGACTGTCCCGTTCGGGCCGACCTGCTTGGCCGCGAGCAGACAATCCATGCCGCCTCCGGAGCCGATGTCGATCACTGTGGCGCCGCTCTCCAGCGTGCCCATCCTGAACGGGTTGCCCATTCCGCAGAACACCTCAGTAGCAGCAAGCGGCAGGGCCTTCAATGCGGCGAGGTCGTAGCCGAGGTGTTTCGCGGCGTACTCGGCACCACGGTGAAAGTGGTAGTCCCCGGCCGGATCCTCAGCGAGCTGGGAATAGGTCAGTCGCACCTCGGACCGAAGCTTATCCTTGTCGAAGTTCATCGGGCAGGCGAGTGCCATGTTTCTTACCTCCTGTTGCCCATCCTAGATATTGGGCAACAAAATGCAACCACATTAAGTTTGTGGATTATCCGTGAACAGCGATTTCAGTGATCTTTACCTCAAATGTCGAGAAAGGCGAAGCAGACGGCAGCGTCAGTTCCCTTGCGCTGACCCGAAGAACCGCGGCGATCCTGCTTCCCGCCGTAACGAAAACGGGATAGTTCTGTGAATCCGCGCTTCGCCTGAAGACCCGCGTTCCATGCGGTTCTTCAGGGATCTGCCGTTCTGGCGCACGTGACCGCTGCGATCGAGATCCTGGCCGACCATCCGCTCATCGGCCGCCGCGTGGAGGGCGAGTTGCGCGAGTTGGTGATTCTGCGCGGCGCCTCCGGCTGCCTCGCCCTGTACCGCTTTTACCCTGTTCGGTACGTCGTCCGGCTACTGCGCATTCGGCATCAGCGCGAAGTTGGCTTTCGCGACTGAACGTCGCTGCGTCATCAGGGTGCGCGCCGATAGCGTTCCTGGATCACCTGCGCCAGCACGGAGACCGCGATCTCGGCCGCGGCGCGGCCACCGAGGTCGAGGCCCACCGGCGCGTGGATGCGCGGCGCGAGTTCCGCGAGGCCGTGCTCGCGCAGGCGCTCGATGCGCTTGGCGTGGGTACGTGAGCTGCCCAGCGCGCCTACATAGAACACCGGGCTTTGCAGCGCGGCGCAGAGCGCCGGATCGTCGAGCTTGGGATCGTGCGTGAGGGTCACCAGCGCGGTGTGCTCGTCCAGTCCGATCCGCGCCAATGCGGGGCCCGGCCACTCGGTCACCAGCGTGACGCCGGGAAAGCGCGCCGCGGTCGCGAAGGCCTGGCGCGGGTCGACGACGATCACCTCGAATCCGGCGAGCGCCGCCATCGGCGCGAGGAACTGCGCAATGTGCACCGCGCCGATCACCACCAGCTTGGCGGGCGGCGCGTAGCTGCGCAGGAAGACCGCGCCTTGGCTCGCCGCGAGCGGGGCGCTGCGGCCGGCTACCAGCAGCCCGTGCGCTTCCGCAAGCTGCTCCGCGCTCAACGCGACCGCGCCGGTGCAGGTCACGCCGTCGTAGAGGGACTGCGCGCCGTCGGCAAGGCGCGTCGCGAGGGCGATGGGCCGCTTTTGCGCTTGGGCGGTGAGAATCTGCGCCAGATGGTCGAGGTTCATTCGACCCGCTCCACGTAGATCTGCACCTTGCCGCCGCAGGCCAAGCCTATCGACCAGGCCATTTCGTCAGTCACGCCGAATTCGAGCTGGCGCGGCCGCCCATCGGCGATCACCTGCAGGGCTTCGGTCACCACCGCGCCTTCGATGCAGCCGCCGGAGACCGAACCCACGAACGCGCTGTCCGCGCTCACCGCGAGATGACTGCCGGCCTGACAGGGCGACGAACCCCAGGTGCCGACCACCGTGGCGAGCGCGACACCCTTGCCGGCCTCCCGCCAGTGCCGGACTTGTGCGAGAACATCAGTCGCCGCTTCAGCCATGGCTGCCTCCAATCACTAGTAGGATGAAGCTATGCCGCCACGTAACCCGCAAGCTTCGCGGCCCTGGAATCAAAGGTTGCAGTAAACTCGCAGCCGAGGCGCCGGTTGCGAACCCCGATCAGGCAATCCGCGAAATCGGCATTGCTGCGTTTCCATACGTACAGGGCTTCCTCAATCGTCGGTTCCTCCTCGAAGGCGATCTCGGTCGTATCGAGAAGTGCGCTCACGGTTTCCGCAAGCTCGGTCTTGGCGAGATCATAGCGACTCCTTAGCACCCATTCAGTCTCCAGCAGTACCAAGAGGCTCACGAATACCGGCTGGCCAGAGGCTACTTGGGTTTCAATCAGATGCCGAGATTTCTCGTACTGGGCAGGGTGCTCGCGCACCAGGAAGCGCACCAGAACATTGGTGTCGAGACCGATCATGCCCAGGGTGACATTCTTTCGGCCGGAATCGATTTGCGCCCTTTCTTGTGCAGAGTTCCGGCGAGATCCTTCAGGTTCTTGTTTTTGACTCGCATGATGACCGTGCCGTCGGGCAGCAAGGTAAAGGTGAGGTTGTCTCCCGGCTTCATGCGGAGTCCATCCCGGATTTCTTTTGGGATCGTTGTTTGGCCCTTGCTGGTTAGCGTGGTTGCGGTGCTCATGGCCTTCTCCTTGTCCTTACGAAAGCTATTATAGTAAGGAGTTCAGCTTAGGGCAATCTTGAGATTCCCGCCTTGAATTGCGTGCTCCGCCCAATCCACCAATTGCGCGAGCGTGATGTCATGGTGAAGGTAGGCCGCGATCTTGTCCGCGACGATTTTCTTGGTGATCAGCATGGTTTCATCCTACGCTTTCCGGTGGCCCATATACAGAGGGTATTTTTGATGAATCTCGACTTGCCGGCTCTGGTCGTCGGAAATCTCCTGCCAGAACCGAAGTGTCAACTCGCCAGCCATCCGAGCCGTTGATACCTTTATGACAAACCGCAGCATCACGAAGAAGACCGTAGTGGCGGCACTTAACGTCACCGCGCACATCGCCCGGCAAATCCTCGTCATCCGTGGCCAAAAAATCATGATCGATGCCGACCTCGCCGCGCTCTACGACATACCAACCAGACGTCTGAACGAGCAAGTCAAACGCAACCCCGGCCGCTTTCCCGGCGATTTCGTGTTCGCGCTCACTCGCGCCGAACGCGACGAGGTGGTCGCAAATTGCGACCACCTCCAGCGGCTCAAGTTTTCCCCGACGATGCCGTTCGCCTTCACCGAGCACGGGGCGTTGATGCCAGCTTACCCGTCTATGCTAAGGTGCCTCTCGGATTGGCCAGGCAAACGATGGCACATCCTCCTCGCCAGCTCTTTATAAGAGTGAGAAACCTCGCTCACGAAGGTCCCGCTCAAGTCGTTTCTCTTGCTCCTTCTGGATGGCGCTGATATCAGCGTCGTTAGGGATGATGAGTTGGCCAAGTAGTTCCGATCGCGCGAAGCGGCCTCTTACGGTCTGTGCGTCAAGCCTTTCAACGCCACCGAAGAACGCAGCATGAAAGACCACAGTTTTTGACTCCAACTCGATCGAAGAGTTAAAAATTACTACGTCGGTGGATGCATCGACCTTAGCATCCCATGCAAAATCGACCACGTAGTCTGGCGCGTACGTCTCACCAACGATCTGCAACAGGTATCCTTTGTTGGAACGGATGGTCCACACCAGCGCGTCGCCTCGTTCCTGCGCAGCGACTCGGCCGGCACGCACAAGGCGTGCAAGCACTCGGTACGGGGCCTAGTGTGGCCTCCCAAGTTCGGCGGCCCAAGCCTTTCTTGTCTGGCGCAGCTCGATCCGGCCGTTGTTGCCCTCGCCTTCAACCACGAACAACATGGACTTCGGCTTTGCGCAGGTGCGATACAAGGTATCGGAGGTGGCGGCGCGAAGATCGGTCGCGTGATCCTTCAGCGGCTTTGGAATCGAGGCAGGCTCCGGGTGCGCTCGTGCCAGCGCGGCCCACTCTTTTCTTCAGAGTCGAATCCATCCGCGCCGAGCCCCCTGGTGCACCAGTATGCCGACCAGGACAGCTATGCCGACGTTCCAAATGGCGAAAGCGGCGGTCGCGAGGACCACGAAGCGATCCGTCTTCTCTGCTCCAGGGTCACGGCTTCCGAGTGCGAGTTGCAGGCCTGCCATAAACAGTATGACGCCAAGGACGTTCTGAGGAAAAATCCTGAAAATGGTGTCGATCGAGGAGGATAAGAAAAGCCCCGCGCATAGGAGGATGCTTCCCAGAATGATGGACGATCCGCCCGTGCGCGCACCGAACTGGACGTGACCCGCCATGCCGCCAGCGCCATGGCACATCGGAATCCCCCCGATAAGACTTGATCCGAAGTTCATCAATCCGGTGGAAAACGCAACCGACCGCGGATTGACAGGACGGTCGGGAAACAGACGGTTGTTTTCCTCGGTGATCGCGATATAAGCGTTGCCGAAAGTCAAAGGAAGCTGCGGCAGTGCGAGGAGAATGAACCCGGTCCACAGATCGCCCATGGACAAGGTTCCCCAGGCAAGGGTGGGAATCCGGAATTCGGGTTTGAGAGCGCCCAACTCGCGCATCAGGTCCGGACTATCGAGCAGGGCCATTACCGCCCCGATCGCGAGCAATACCAGCATCGCAGGCATGCGCGGGCGTCCAAGCAACACCAACGTCAGTGCGAGCAGCAGTCCTCCGACCCAGGGGCTGGTGGACATCATGCGTATGCCTTCGATCATGAAGGAAAACCCCAGCCCCATGATGACGCCCATCAGCGCCGGTCGCGGAACCCACGTCGCCAGTCGTCCGGCAAGCCCGGTGAGCGCGAGCAGCATCCACATCAGCCCGGTGATCACGGCGGCGCCGACCACTGCGGCAGGGCCCAAACCCGCCGCGAGTGCGGTCTGGCTTACTGCTGCCGCGCCGATCGCCTTCATCGGTTGCACCGGAAAGGGCGTGCGGTAGATCGAGCCGACCGCAATCAGGGCCACGCCGAAGGCGACGAGCATGCCGTTGGCATCCATCTTCAGAATGGCTATGTACGCGGCGACGAAAGGAATCAACGTGCCCAGATCGCCGAAGGCCCCGGCCCACTCGGGCAGATCAAACCGATTGACTGGACGCGCGGTCTTATTCTTCATAAGACCCGAATCGTATAGCATTCCGACAGACCCATGTGGCCCCTGAACGTTGAACTCAACCTGAAGACGTCGGGACACAGCTAGACGAGCACCGGACTCTCGATGGCCGCTCCCACGAGGACGCGGGCGAGTGCGCCAACGCCTCAGGTACGTACCGATCCCGCGTAGGTGAAAGGCTCAGCGCGCCTGGATCGGACGGCAGCGTCCACCGAATTGCATCGCGCCGCCGAGCAAATCGAGACCGACAAATTTCTGCCGCTGCTTGCATCGGCCCAGGCTTTGACTCTCTTTGACAAAAATCAACACGGCGAAGTGTGCCGCATTTCAGAATACTCCACGGGGTATATTGAAAATGCGGAACCGGGAGAGAATTGTGAAGCGTATATTGCATGCGATTGCATTGTCGACGTCGTTGCTGCTGTTCGGCGGCACAGCGTCCGCGGGGCAGGATCACTCCAAGCTGATCAACGGCCCGTTCACCACGGGGCCGGAAGTCACCAAGGCCTGCCTGCAGTGCCACGAAGGACAGGCGAAAGACTTCATGAAGACGCAGCACTGGACCTGGAGCGTGAACCAGGAGATCCCGGGCAGGGGCAAGGCGGACCTGGGCAAGAAGAACGCGATCAACAACTATTGCATTGCGCTGCCGAGCAACAACCCGCGCTGCACCAGCTGCCACGCAGGCTACGGCTGGAAGGACGCGTCCTTCGACTTCAGCAAGGCGGAAAACGTCGATTGTCTGGTCTGCCACGACACCACCGGCACCTACAAGAAGCTCCCAGCGGCCTCGGGCAATCCGGCGTACCGGGACACCGAGTTCCCGCCCAAGTCCGGCAAGATCTGGAAGGCAGTCGATCTGGAAAAGATCGCCAGGAGCGTCGGGCCGACCAGCCGCGCCACCTGCGGCGCGTGCCATTTCTACGGCGGTGGCGGCGACCACATCAAGCACGGCGACCTGGATAGTTCGCTGCAGACCCCCAAGCGCACGACCGATGTGCACATGGCCGTCGACGGCGCGAACATGAGCTGCAGCGCTTGTCACAAGACGGAGAAACACGCCATTCCGGGCAAGGCACTCTCGGTTTCCGCCATGGGCGGGGGCACCACGCTCAGCTGCTCCGACTGTCACGCGGGCACACCGCACAAGAAGAATGCGGTGCTGAACAAGCATGCCGAAAAAGTCGCCTGCCAGACCTGCCACATTCCGATTTTCGCGCGGGCCCTGCCGACCAAGATGTGGTGGGACTGGTCCACTGCGGGCAAGGACGGCCCGGTCACGAAAGACCAGTACGGCCAGCCGCTCTACGACAAGCAAAAGGGCGATTTCAAGTGGGAGAAAGATGTCAAGCCGACCTATATGTGGTTCAACGGCTCGGGTGATCGCTATTTGCTCGGCGACAAGATGGATCCGGCCAAGATCACCCACCTCAGCTATCCGCGCGGGGAGCGCAAGGACAAGATGGCGAAAATCACCCCATTCAAAATCATGCAGGGGAAACAGCCGTATGACTCGGGCAGAAACGTATTGGCGGTGCCCAACCTGTGGGGCGGCTACTGGGGGCACTGGGACTGGAACAAGGCCATTGCCGACGGTATGAAGACGGCGGGCCAGGATTACAGCGGCCAGCACGGCTTCGCGCCGACGGACATGTACTGGAAGGTGAATCACATGGTCGTGCCCAAGGCTGAGGCGCTGAAATGCAACGACTGCCACGGCAAGGCCGGCCGGCTCGAGTGGAAAGCATTGGGCTACGCCGGAGATCCGAGGTCGGCGAAGAAATAGAGGCTTGCAGCTGGCAAAGAAAGGCGGGCTTTGCCCGCCTTTCTTATTTGCATCGAACGTAGCGCGGGTCTGGCGCTGGTGCGGTTTTTGAGGCAAAATCTGGCGCAAGCGCTTGATGGCTGCGGTTTTTCGCCCCTCACTTCGCAGCGCATCGAGCCCTGTTCCGTATTCGAGGAGTTCTGAGGCAAGCGCATGGCGGACATTCCGCTCATCCTGACGCTCGACTTTCACGGTGTGCCGCACCGTTGGGTTACCTGGCAGCAGTCCTGCTATTACTATGCGAAGAACCTGGTCGCATGGACGCTGGGCGAGCGTGAGTTCACTTTTTACGGCGGCACCTCGCGCCGAACCGGCAAGCGCTCCAGCATCACCACGCATTCGATCATTGCCATCAAGGGCAAGGCGATGGCGGCCAAGGGCTTCTCCCAGGTGCCGCCGCTCAATAACCGCGAACTGTTCCGCCGCGACCGCCATATATGCGCTTATTGCGGCTGCGAGTTCGGCTATCTGCGCCTCACGCGCGATCACATTACGCCGCTTTCGCGCGGTGGCCGCGACCACTGGATGAACGTGGTCTCGGCCTGCCGCCACTGCAACGGTGTGAAGCGCAATCGCAAGCCCGAGGAAGCCGGCATGGAACTGCTGTATACGCCTTACGTGCCGAACAAGGCTGAGTACCTGATCCTCACCAACCGTAAAATCCTTTCTGACCAAATGGGTTTTCTGGCTCAGCATGTCGCCGCGCACAGTCGCGTGACGCCGCACGCTTTGGTGCGCGCTTAGACCGCAGTTTTCTGTCCATGGCCCCGGAGTACTGGCTGCGCGCCAAGCGGGCGCTAGCGCGACGCGACGCAGTGCTGGCGCGCATCATCCGTGCGCACCCGTGCATTGCGCTCGAGCGCCGCGGCGAGCCGTTCAAGACGCTCGCGCGCTCTATTGTCGGCCAGCAAATATCGGTGAGGGCGGCTGAGTCGGTGTGGAACCGGGTGCTTGCCGTCGCTCCGGCGGCGACGCCGGAGCAGATCATCAAGGCGCGGCGCCGGCTTCCTGCCTGCGGTTTGTCGCAGAGAAAGGTCGAGTACATCGCGGACCTGGCGCGGCACTTTGTCGACGGAACTATCCATGCGCGCGACTGGCCGGACATGAACGATGAGGCGGTAATCACCGAGCTCATCCAGGTGCGCGGCATCGGGCGCTGGACGGCCGAGATGTTTCTCATGTTCAACCTGTTGCGGCCCGACGTGCTGCCCCTTGACGATCTGGGTCTGCAGAGGGCGATCAATCTGCATTACTTCGAGGGCGAGCGCGCGCCGCGGGCGGCGATGGACGAGCTCGCCGCCAACTGGGCGCCGTGGCGGTCGGTCGCCACCTGGTATCTGTGGCGCAGCCTCGATCCGGTGCCGGTGGAATACTAGGGTCTGTTGATATTCACCGCGCTCATGTGCTGAATGTCAACAAACCCTAATAGCGCTTGAAGAAGAGTGCGAGGGAATGTATTCCCTCGCACTGATTGACATACTGATCAGCCCGCGCCCGATTCGGGCGCGCAAAGCGGACGGTACGATAGAATAGAACCCTGTCCGCGCACTTGCCGAAACCATTGAAGACGACATTCCTAGAATTTGAACAATCCATTGCCGATCTCGACGCCAAGATCGAGGAACTGCGTTTTGTGCAGGACGACTCGGCGGTCGATATCTCGGAGGAAATTGCGCGGCTGCAGAAGAAGAGCAATGCGCTGACCAAGGAGATCTACGCCAAACTGACGCCGTGGCAGACGGCGCAGGTTGCGCGTCACCCGCAGCGCCCGTTTACGCTTGATTACATCAATATGCTGTTCACCGATTTCGAGGAACTGCACGGCGACCGCAGCTACGCCGACGATCTGTCCATCGTCGGTGGGCTCGCGCGTTTCAACGGCCAGTCGGTGATGGTGATCGGACAGCAGAAAGGCCGCGACACCAAGGAGAAAATCCTGCGCAACTTCGGCATGCCGCGTCCGGAGGGCTACCGCAAGGCCGTGCGCCTGATGCGCCTGGCGGAAAAATTCGCGATTCCCGTGCTGACTTTCATCGATACGCCCGGCGCCTATCCGGGCATAGGCGCCGAGGAGCGCGGCCAGTCCGAGGCGATCGGCCACAGTCTCTACGTGATGGCCGAGCTCAAGGTGCCGATAATCTGCACCGTCATCGGCGAGGGCGGCTCCGGCGGCGCGCTTGCGCTCGCAGTGGGTGACACCGTGATGATGCTGCAATATGCCATTTACTCCGTGATCTCGCCCGAAGGTTGCGCCTCGATACTGTGGAAGAGCGCCGACAAAGCGCCGGAGGCGGCGGAAATCCTGGGAATTACCGCCAACCGTCTGCGCACCCTCGGCCTCATCGACAAGATCGTCAGCGAGCCTCTGGGCGGCGCGCACCGCGACCACGCGGCGATGGGGCAATTGCTGAAAAAGGCGCTGCAGGATGCGCTGCGCTCATTCGGCAACAAGGGCATCGATGCAATGATCGAGGCACGCTTTTCCCGCCTGATGGAATATGGCAAGTTCAAGGAAGTCGAAACCGAATAGCGGCGACAGCGTCGAAGCCGCCGTAGCCGCAACGCTTAAGCCATTGATCTATCCGCGGGCCAGGCTGGCGCTGGGGCTGTCCGGCGGCATCGATTCGGTAGTCTTGCTCGAGGTATTGCATCGGCTGGCGGCGCCACTGGGCTTTCGTCTTTCCTGCGTACACGTCAACCACGGCATCAGCCCGAATGCGGGTAGCTGGGCGGGGTTTTGCGTGAGCCGGTGCAAGAGTCGGGGTATTCCTCTGGCGCTGTACGATGTCGACGTGCGGCGCTATCGCAGCGAGGGCCTCGAGGCCGCTGCGCGCCGCGCGCGCTATCAAGTCTTTGCGATGCACGCAGACGCCGATTTTATCGTGCTCGCCCAACACTTGGATGACCAGGCCGAAACCTTGCTGCTGCAGCTGTTGCGCGGCGCCGGCGTGAAAGGCGGGGCGGCGATGCCCGTGCTGCGAGCGCAAGAGTCGGCCAGCATAGGCCTGCGCGCCCCGGCCATATTGCGTCCCATGCTCGATGTGACGCGTCAGCAGATCGCGGCTTACGCCAAGGCCAACAAACTGAAGTGGGTCGAAGACGAGAGCAATGCCGACACCCGCTACGACCGCAATTTTTTGCGGCATGAAGTATTGCCGGTAATCAGTCGGGCCTTTCCCGGTTACCGCGCGACGCTGGCGCGTGCGGCGAGGAACCTGGCCGAGGCGAGCCTGCTACTGGAAGGCTTGGCTGCAACCGATGCGAAATTTGCGCTCAGGCGAAATAAATTGGCGGTTGAAAAATTGAAGCGCCTCGGCGCGGCGCGCGCGAAGAATCTCTTGCGCTGGCTATTGATGCGGCAAGGCGCGCCAGCGCCCGAGGCGGATCGTTTGCAGGAAGCGCTGCGCCAGATTATCGACGCCGCTGACGATGCCAGCGTACGGATCATCTTGGGCGCATATGAACTGCGCCGCTTTGCCGGCGACGCCTACCTGCTGCGGGCACTGGCTGATCCTCCCGCAGCGCTTGAGCGCGAATGGGACGGAAAGCGCGAATGGCAGCTGCCCGAGCTGGGTGGCGTGTTGCGGTTTGCGCGCAGGCGCGGTGCCGGCTTGTCGGCGACGCGGGTTCGTGAACAGGGCCTCAGCGTCAAGCTGCGCCAGGGCGGCGAGAGACTGCGCTTGCAGGCGCATGGCCCGACGCGCAGCCTGAAAAATCTGCTGCAGGAGTCGCGCATGCCGCCGTGGGAGCGCGAACGCCTCCCCTTGGTCTATTGTGCCGATACGCTGGTGGCGGTGCCGGGATTGGGCGTGGCGAACAGCTGGCGGGCCGGGGCAGACGAAATCGGCTGGTTGCTGACTTGGCGCCGGCAGGATTAGGCCTTGTCACGCGGGAATGCACGATGTGCCGGCGACACTGGTTGCCAGGCTGTGTGGCGGGTGGTCGCGGCGGGTCTAAGCCAGTCGATCGACCCCTATCTTTCTTCGCGCACGCAGGACTGACGCGCGCGACGGCCGCTGCCGATGGGAACTTCCGACAGGCGACATTATGCAAAATCCCTGATAAAATATAGCGTTAAGCTTTTTCCTGACCTTACTTCTGGAGATTTGCATGGCTTTGGAGCGCACCCTTTCCATCATCAAGCCCGACGCGGTGGCCAAGAACATCATTGGCAAGATCTATTCCCGCTTTGAAACCAACGGGTTAAAGATCATCGCTGCGCGCATGCTGCACCTGTCGCGCGGTGAAGCCGAGGGCTTCTATGCCGTGCACAAGGGCCGCCCCTTCTTTGAGGATCTGGTTAAATTCATGATCACGGGTCCGGTGATGGTGCAGGTGCTCGAGGGCGAGGGCGCGATCGCCAAGAACCGGGAACTGATGGGGGCGACCGATCCGAAAAAGGCAGACAAAGGCTCCATCCGCGCAGACTTCGCCGAAAGCATCGAGGCCAATGCCGTACACGGGTCTGACGCCATGGAGACCGCCAAGGTGGAAATCGCGTACTTCTTCCCGGCGCTGAACATATACTCGCGCTGAACCTCGATCCGGCATGCATCCCAACCTTCTCGACTTCGACTACGCTCAGCTTGCGGACTTCTTCGGCGCAAGCGGCGAGAAGCCGTTTCGCGCCAAGCAGCTGCTGCGCTGGATACATCAGTTTGGGGAGGCGGATTTTGCGAAGATGAGCGATCTAGCCAAGCCGCTGCGCGAGAAGCTCGCCGCAAGCGCCGTCATCGAGGCGCCACGGATCAGCCGCGACAATATTTCCGCTGACGGTACGCGTAAATGGCTGATCGATGTCGGCAACGGCAATGCAGTGGAGACGGTGTTCATCCCTGAAGAAAAGCGCGGCACATTGTGCGTGTCGTCGCAGGCGGGCTGCGCGCTGGACTGTAAATTCTGTTCCACCGGCAAGCAAGGCTTCAACCGCAACTTGAGCGTGGCCGAGATCATCGGGCAGCTTTGGATAGCGAACAAAGCGCTCGGCGCAATGCCAAAGGGCGAGCGCTTGGTCAGCAACGTGGTCATGATGGGCATGGGCGAGCCTCTGGCGAATTTCGACAATGTGGTAACGGCGATGCATTTAATGCTGGATGACAATGCCTACGGGCTGTCGCGCCGGCGCGTGACGCTGTCCACCTCGGGTATTGTTCCCGCGATCGACCGCCTGGGCGAAGCTTGCCCGGTAGCGCTGGCGGTATCGCTGCATGCGCCCAATGACGCGCTGCGCGACACACTGGTGCCGATCAACAGGAAATATCCGCTGTCCGAGCTGCTCGCCGCGTGCCGGCGCTACCTGGACAAGGCGCCGCGTGATTTCATCACCTTCGAGTATGTCATGCTGGAGGGCGTCAACGACGGAGCGGATCACGCGCGGCAGCTCGTCGAGCTGGTGCGCGAGCTGCCGTGCAAGTTCAATCTGATTCCGTTCAACGCGTTCCCGAAATCCGGCTTCAAACGCTCGTCGCGCGAGTCCATCCGCCGCTTCGCCGAAATCTTGATCGCTGCCGGATTGGTGGTGACTACGCGCAAGACGCGCGGAGACGATATCGACGCGGCTTGCGGCCAGCTCGCGGGCAAGGTGGAGGACAAGACCCGGCGCACGCGCCGCGTCGTGGAGGTACATCCATGCTGAGATCGATGTGTCATCTTGCTCTTGTCATCGCCTGCGGCGTGCTCGCAGGCTGCGCGCAGTATCCGTTGTCGTCAGAATCCCAGGCGAATTCGGTACAGACCGGCACCCAGACTGGCGGGGCCGGCAATCCGCACAATCGCGCGCGCATCCATACCGAGCTGGGTTCGGCATACTTTGAACGCGGCAATATGGGTGTCGCGCTGGAGGAAGCGCGTATCGCGCTCGCGGCCGATCCGGATTTCGCTCCAGCCTACAATTTGCTCGGTTTGGTACACATGGATCTGCGCGAGAACGCGGTCGCGCAGCAGCATTTCGAACACGCGCATCGCCTCTCACCGAACGACCCGGACATCAACAATAACTACGGCTGGTTCCTGTGCCAGAGCGGGCGCGAGGAGCAGTCCATCAGCTACTTCCTCGCCGCACTGAAGAATCCCTTGTACAAGAACCCGGCCCGCTCCTATGTGAATGCCGGGCTGTGTGCGTTGCGCAAGAACAACGAGCGCGATGCGCTCGATTACTTCGAGCGCGCTCTGCGGCTTGAGCCCGACAATCTCCAGGCCCTGCGCGGCATGGCGGGCATTCAGTACAAGCGCGGGCAGCTGGAGGCGGCGCGCGGCCTGATAGGACGTTACAACAAGCTGGTGGAACCGACGGCCGAATCGCTGTGGCTCGCGCTGCGCATTGAACGCAGGCTGGGCGACAGGGCGGCCGAAAATTCGCTTGCAGGACAATTGCGGCGGCGGTTCGCCGGTTCCGACGAATACCAGAATCTGGTGAGCGGCAAGTTCGAATGACAGAAACGGAAACAGGCCAGGAACCACTGAGCCCGGGACGGGTGCTGGCGGCTGCGCGCGCCGAACTTAACCTTAGCGTCGCTGACGTATCGCATCAGATCAAGTACGCAGTGAAGCAGATCGAAGCGATTGAGGCTGACGAACACGACAAGCTGCCCGGCGCGACCTTCGTACGCGGCATGATCCGCAGTTATGCCAAGTTGTTGCATATCGACGCGCAGCCCCTGCTGGTCGGCCTGGGCCGCAACGATACGCCTGCCGCGGGATTGGTCGACCTGCACATGAATGAGGAAGAGCCGTTCTTGGAGGGCGGCAAGAAATCGAACCGTCTATATGTCTATCTGTCCCTGGCGGCATTGGCGGTGGTGGCGGCCGTGGCTTATGAGTGGCAGATGAGCCCGCCCGCGACAGGGAAAGTGGTTACGATCACGCCCAAGGCGGCGAAGATCGAGAGCATGCCGCCGGCACCGGCTGCGGCGGAAGAGCGGCCGGGCGTGGCGGAGCCACAGATCGCCGAGCCGGACAGCCCGGCATTGGCAACCACACCGGTACTCAGCCGCAGTGGCAGCGGGCCTAAGCGCATCCTGCTTGAGTTCGACGAGCTTTCCTGGGTGGAAGTCAAACAGGCGGACGGCAAAGTCATGCTGTCGCAGCTCAATCCGGCTGGTACGCGGCAGGTGATCGAAGGCATGCCACCATTCGATGTGGTGATCGGGAATGCGCGCAAGGTGCGCCTTACCTACGACGAGACGCCCGTTGATTTGCGGCCTTATTTCAAAATCGACGTCGCGCGCCTGACGCTCGACTAGCCGCGATGTCCAGCCCAGTACGCAAACACACGCGCCAGGTGCGCATCGGCGAGGTCGTTGTCGGCGGCGGCGCACCCATTGTGGTGCAGTCCATGACCAACACGGATACGGCCGATGTCCGAGCCACGGCGCAGCAAGTCTACGAATTGGCGTGCGCCGGTTCCGAACTGGTGCGCATCACGGTCAACACGGCCGAGGCGGCAGCGCAGGTGGCGCCTATCCGCGAGCGCTTGAATGCGATGGGTTGCGCGGTGCCGTTGGTCGGCGATTTTCATTTCAATGGCCATCGACTTTTGATCCGGTATCCCGAATGCGCCGAGGTACTGGCCAAGTATCGCATCAACCCCGGCAATGTCGGCAAAGGCGCCAAACGCGACGAGCAGTTCGCCACCATGATAGAAATGGCCTGCAAGTTTGACAAGCCAGTGCGCATCGGCGTGAACTGGGGCAGCCTGGATCAGGAACTGCTGGCGCGCATGATGGATCAGAACGGCAGGAGCGCCGAGCCGCTCGAGGCCGATGCGGTGATGCGCAATGCTCTGGTGGTATCGGCGCTGGAATCGGCGGCCCAGGCCGAGAAATGGGGCCTGGCTCGCGATCGGATCATCCTGTCGTGCAAGGTGAGCGGTGTACAGGATCTCATTGCCGTCTACCGCGATCTGGCGGCGCGCTCGGATTACCCGCTGCATCTCGGCCTCACCGAAGCCGGCATGGGTTCCAAGGGCATCGTCGCATCGACTGCGGCGCTGTCGGTGCTGCTGCAGGAGGGCATAGGCGATACTATCCGCATATCGCTCACGCCAGAGCCGGGCGGGGACCGCACGCGCGAAGTCCTGGTCGCGCAGGAGATCCTGCAGACTATGGGCTTGCGCTCATTTGCGCCCTTGGTCATCAGCTGTCCCGGCTGCGGCCGCACCACCAGCACTTACTTCCAGGAACTCGCCGCCAGCATTCAGGCGTACCTGCGCAGCCAGATGCCGGTATGGCGCGCGCAGTATCCGGGCGTGGAAGACATGCACGTGGCGGTGATGGGCTGCGTGGTGAACGGCCCGGGCGAATCGAAGCATGCAAACATCGGCATCAGCCTGCCCGGTTCGGGCGAGCACCCGGTGGCGCCGGTATTCGTGGATGGGGCGAAGACGGTGACGCTCAAGGGCGAGACCATCGCACAGGACTTTCAAAAAATCGTCGACGATTACGTGCGCAGCCATTACGGGGTGGGCGGCAGCGACGCTGCCGGCGGCGCAAAGCCGAAGACGATTCCAATAAAGACAACGAACTGATCTGATCCATACGAAATAATGAGCGGCACCATACAAGCAGTCCGCGGGATGAACGACATCCTGCCGGACGAAGCGGCGTTTTGGGAAGAACTGGAGGAGACGTTGCGCTCCTGGCTGCAGAGCTACGGCTATCGCAACCTGCGCACGCCGTTGCTCGAGCCGACAGCATTGTTTCGCCGCGCCATCGGCGAGGCCACCGACATCGTCGAGAAGGAAATGTACAGTTTTGTAGACGAACTGAATGGCGAGGCTCTGACGCTGCGACCGGAGGCCACCGCGTCCACCGTGCGCGCGGCAATCCAGCACAATCTGCTCTATGGCAACCCGCAGCGGTTGTATTACATGGGCCCCATGTACCGGCACGAGCGTCCGCAGAAGGGGCGCTATCGCCAGTTCTACCAGGTCGGCGCCGAGGCGCTCGGTTACGCCGGGCCGGACGTGGATGCAGAGCTGCTGTTGATGTGCGCGCGATTGTGGCAGGACCTCGGCCTCGCCGACATAAAACTGCAAATCAATTCGATCGGCAACCCGGAGGAGCGCTCGCGCCACCGCCGGGAGCTGGTGCAATACCTGCAACGGCACGAGGAAGATCTCGACGCGGATGGCAAGCGTCGCATGCACACCAATCCACTGCGCGTGCTCGACAGCAAGAACCCGGAGATGCAGCCGCTCATCGAGGCGGCGCCGCGGCTGCTGGATCATCTGGGCGAGGCCTCGCTCGCGCATTTCGAGGGGGTGCAGCAGGTATTGAGGGACGCCGGCATTGCCTACAGCATCAACCCGCGCATGGTGCGCGGGTTGGATTACTACAACCTCACCGTGTTCGAGTGGGTGACCGACCGGCTCGGCGCCCAGGGCACGGTGTGCGGCGGCGGGCGCTATGACGGCCTGTTCGAGCAGATCGGCGGCAAGCACACGCCGGCGTGCGGCTTTGCCATGGGGTTGGAACGGCTATTGGCGCTGATGCAGGAGGGACGCGCCGCCGAACCCGCAGCCCAGTGCGAGATCTACATCGTTCACCAGGGCAGTGCCGCAGACCGCATGGCCTTCGGCGTGGGGGAGGAATTGCGCGACCGCGGCTTGTCGGTCATCCAGCATTGCGGCGGCGGCAGTTTCAAGGCGCAGATGAAGAAAGCGGACGCAAGCGGCGCGGTGCTCGCCGTGATCCTGGGCGAGGACGAGGCGGCGGCGAACGAAGCAAGCGTGAAACATCTGCGCGAGGAACGCGAGCAGCTGCGCGTGGCGCGCGCCGAACTGCCAGAAACGGTAACCGATTTGCTGTATGCGGAAACGACGAATTAGGGGAGCATGAGGGGAGGTATCCCCTCATTTCGCAACACAATCTAAGGACCATAAATGGCTGCATACGATCTGGAAGAACAGGAGCAGTTGGCATCGCTCAAGCAGTGGTGGAAGGAGAACGGCGCGCTGTTGACGACCGCACTGACCATCGCGCTCCTTGCGCTCGCCGCCTGGCAAGGTTGGAGCTATTATCAGCGCAACCAGGCCGCCCAGGCTTCGGCACTGTACGATGTCGTGCAGAAGGCAGCCCGCGCCAACGACCTGAAACAGGTGCGCGAAAGCGCCGGCATCATACTCGAACAGTATCCGCGCACGACCTACGCCGCGATGGCGGCTTTGGTGTCGGCTAAAGCGCACTTTCAAGCGGGCGACCTGAAGACCGCGCGCGCCCAGCTTACCTGGGTCGGCGAAAACGCGAAGGACGAAGCATTGCAGGACATCGCGCGGCTTCGGCTCGCCAGCGTAATGCTTGACGAAAAGGACTATGACGGCGCGTTCAAAGCGCTGGATGCCAAACATGGCAAAGCGTTTGATGCGCAGTTTGCCGCGACCAAAGGCGATGTTCTTGTCGCTCAAGGCAAGAAGGACGACGCGCGCAGCGCCTACAAGGACGCGCTGGAGAAGGCAGACGTCAAGGACGCCGGGTTGCGCGCGAGCATCCAGTTGCGCCTGGACGCGTTGGGAACGGCAAAGTGACACGGTTTTCGGCATTCGCCCGGGCGCTCGCGACGGCATTGCTCATTGCCGCCGGTAGCGGCTGTTCCACCCTCAATCCGCTGAACTGGTTCGATGGTGGAGCGACGCCGAAAATGGCCGAGTTGCCAGCACTCGCCGGTAGCGTCGCCGTAACCGTGCTATGGCAGGCGAACATAGGCAACTCGAGACAAGCCATATTCAGTCCGGCGCTGGCGGGAGGCAGCGTCTACGCGGCTGCCAGCGACGGCACCATTGCGCGTTTCGATGCTGCGAGTGGCAAGCAGTTGTGGCGCATCGGTGCAGGTGAGGCGCTGGCGGGCGGCGTTGGCGCCGATAGCGACCTGGTTGTGGTCGGGAGCGGCAAGGGCGAGGTAATGGCCTTCGACAGCAACGGCACCGCCCTGTGGAAGGTACAAGTGAGCAGTGAAATATTGGCGGCGCCGCAGATTGCGGACGGCGTCGTCGTAGTACGCAGCGCCGACGGCCGCATCTTCGGGCTGGACGCGAAGGAGGGCAAACGCAAGTGGTATTACCAGCGCGCCATACCCGCGCTGACGGTACGCTCCCCTGCGGGCATGACTATCGCGAAGGGTGTGGTCTACGCGGGTTTTGCAGGCGGCAAGCTGGTGGCGATCAATCTGTCCAGCGGCTCGGTGCGCTGGGAGGCTACCGTCGCCCTGCCGCGCGGCGCCACCGAACTGGAGCGGGTCACCGATGTGATCGGCCTGCCGGTGGTCGCCGAGCGCGAGGTCTGCGCGGTTGCGTATCAAGGTCGCGTCGGTTGCTTCGACCTCGCCAATGGCCAGGCGGTGTGGGGGCGCGACATGTCCAGCACCTCCGGACTATCGCTGGACGCGCGCTATGTCTTCGTCAGCGACGACAAGGGCGCGGTGCATGCGCTCGACCGCGCCGGCGGTACCAGCGTATGGCGGCAGGAAAAGCTGTATCTGCGCAACCTTTCGGCGCCGCTTGCCTTGGGGCGGTCGATCATAGTTGCCGACGTTCAAGGCTACGTGCACTTTCTGGCGCGCGACTCCGGTGCGTTCATTGGCCGCGTAGCGACCGATGGCAGTGCGGTGAGCATCAATCCGGTCGCGCTGGCGGGCGGCGGTTTCCTGGTACAGACCCGCGGGGGCGGGCTGTTTGCTTTTGGCGCGCAATAGCCCGCGCCGCCGCGGAAATTTGAATTCCTTGCGCGGCCGCCTGCGGCTTCGCGTCTGATCTGGAACGCATGAAACCTACCTTGGTCATCGTCGGCCGCCCGAATGTGGGCAAATCCACCCTGTTCAATCGGCTTACGCGTAGCCGCGATGCGCTCGTGGCCGACATGCCCGGGCTGACACGCGATCGGCATTACGGGGAGGGCCGGGTGGGCGACAAGCCCTATCTTGTGGTCGACACCGGCGGCTTCGAGCCGGTGGCAAAAGAGGGCATACTGCACGAAATGGCGAAGCAGGCTCTGCAGGCCATTGCCGAGGCGGACGTGATTTTGTTCATGGTCGACGTGCGCCAAGGGCTCGCCCCACAGGACCGCAATATCGCCGAAATGCTGCGCAAGACCGGCCGGCCGGTGCTGCTCACGGTGAACAAGGCCGAGGGCATGAATGTCGGCGTGGTCACGGCTGAATTCCACGAACTTGGGCTGGGAGAACCGCACGCCATTTCGGCCGCGCACGGCGAGGGCGTGAGCGATCTCATCGAACTTGCACTCGCCGGATTCGCGCCGGAGCCGGCGGATGAACCGTTGCCCGAGCATCCGCGCATCGCCGTTGTCGGCCGGCCTAACGTGGGCAAGTCAACGCTGATCAACGCCCTGCTCGGGGAAAACCGGGTCGTCGTTTTCGACCAGCCGGGCACCACCCGCGACAGCATCGATATCCCGTTCGAGTTCGACGGCCGGCAATATACCCTGATCGATACTGCCGGGCTGCGACGCCGCGGCCAGGTGTTCGAGTCGGTGGAGAAATTCTCGGTTATCAAGACCCTGCAAGCGGTGGACCAGGCCAATGTGGTCGTGCTGGTGCTCGATGCGCAGGCCGACATTTCCGAACAGGACTCGCATATCGCCGGTTACGTGGTCGAACGCGGCCGGGCGCTGGTAGTGGCGGTGAACAAATGGGACGGACTGGATGAATATCGGCGCGAGTGCATCAAACGCGATTTGCGGCGCAAGCTCGGTTTCCTCGGTTTTGCGCGCTTTCATTTCATCTCGGCGCTGGAAGGCAATGGTTTATCAGGACTTCTGCCCTCGATCGACGCCGCCTACCGCGCCGCCATGACCAAGCTGTCGACGCCACGCCTCACGCGCGTCCTGATCGATGCGGTCGAGCGCCAGCAACCACCTCGCAAAGGCCTCACGCGACCCAAGTTGCGCTACGCGCACCAGGGCGGCATGAATCCGCCACTGATCATAATTCACGGCAATGCGCTCGACGCTGTGCCAGAAGGCTACCGCCGCTATCTTGAGGGGCGCTTTCGCGACGCGTTCTCGCTCGAAGGCACACCCCTAAAGGTGCAGTTCAAGACTACGACCAACCCGTACTTGAAAAAGCGTTAGCGCGCCCCGATGTAAGCGATGCTGGAAAAAGCAAGAGAAATCAATTAGAGTGGCAGTTCAACAACAAAGCTATGAGGGCACCATGAGCACTAAAGGGCAGTTGTTACAAGACCCGTTTCTAAACACGCTACGCAAGGAGCACGTACCGGTTTCCATTTACTTGGTGAACGGTATCAAGCTCCAGGGCCAAGTCGAGTCTTTTGACCAATACGTGGTGCTGCTGAAGAATACGGTGACCCAGATGGTCTACAAGCACGCGATCTCCACCGTAGTGCCGACGCGTGCGGTCACAATTTCGTACGACAATACCTCTGCCGAAAATTAAGGTCGGTCGGTTCGACACCGCCGATTCCCTCGATGTCTGAGCGCGGTGTGCGCGCAAATGCGGCGGTCCTGGTAGGACTGGATTTCGGCGCCGACGGCTATTCCGAAAGTCTGGAGGAATTGCGCCTGCTGGTGGAGAGCGGCGGTCTCAAGCCGCGCGCGCTGATCCGGGGCAGACGCGAGCGCCCGGACACTGCCCTTTACGCGGGTAGGGGGAAGGTGGCGGAAATCAAGGCTGCGGTGGACGAGCACGATGCCGTGGTAGCGGTATTCAACCACGAACTTTCCCCGGCACAGCAGCGCAATCTGGAAAAGGAGCTGCAGTGTCCGGTCATGGACCGTACCAGCCTGATCCTCGGCATCTTCGCCCGGCGCGCGCGCAGCAATGAGGGCAAGCTGCAGGTCGAACTGGCGCAGCTCGAATATGCCTCTACGCGTTTGGTGCGCGGGTGGACTCACCTTGAACGCCAGCGCGGCGGGCGCGGTTTTCTCGGCGGCATGGGCGAGACCCAGATCGAAGTCGACCGGCGCCTGATTTCCAACCGAGTCAAGGTCCTCAAGGATAAGCTAGTCCAATTCAAGCGCCGCCGCGACGTGCAGCGCCGCGCGCGGGTGCGCGGCGACGTGCTGTCGGTGTCGCTCGTGGGCTACACCAATGCGGGCAAGTCGACGCTATTCAATGCCCTTACCCATGCCGGCAGCTACATCGCCGATCAGCTGTTTGCCACGCTCGACACCACCACAAGGCGGCTGTATCTGGAGGGGGCAGGCAACGTTGTGCTGTCGGATACGGTGGGCTTTATCCACGACCTGCCGCATGGCCTGGTCGCAGCATTCCGCGCCACGCTCGAGGAAACCATCCATGCCGATCTGCTGCTGCACGTGGTCGACGCATCGAGCAGCGTGCGCGAGCCGCAGATGGCCGCCGTCAACGCGGTGCTTGCCGAAATCGGTGCCGATGCGATACCGCAGGTTCTGGTATGGAACAAGATCGACCTGACACCGGTGAAAGCGGGAATGTACCGTGACGAGTATGGTAAAATCTGCCGCGTTTGTTTGAGCGCCAAGACTGGTGACGGCCTCGGTTTCCTGAGGGATGCCCTGACCGACGTTGCAACCGCAAAAAAGTCCGCAGCAATCGGCGCGGCAATTGAGCAGCAGCATAGGGATACATATGTCACTTAACGACCCGCAGTGGGGCAAGAAGGGCGGCGGTAACGGTCCGCCCGACTTGGACGAACTGTGGCGCAATTTCAATCAGAAGCTCAATAGCCTGTTCGGCAAGAGGGGCGGAGGCGGCGATCAGCCATCGGCGGGCCGACAACCCAATATGCGCCAGATCGGCGGCGGAATCGGCATGCTGGCCGCGCTGGTGCTGGTGCTGTGGCTGGCCAGCGGTTTCTACATCGTCGATGAGAAGCAGCGCGGCGTGGTGTTCACCTTCGGCAAACAGACCGATCTCACCAGTCCGGGCCTGCGCTGGCGCCTGCCCTATCCGTTCCAATCGCAAGAGATCGTCAATCTGTCCCAGGTGCGCACGGTCGAGGTCGGCTACCGCAATACGGTCAAGACCAAGGTGCTGAAAGAGTCGATCATGCTCACCGACGACGAGAACATCATCGATATCCAGTTCGCAGTGCAGTACATACTCAAAGACCCGCTCGCTTACCTGTTCAACAACAGGAAGCCGGACGAGACCGTATTGCAGGCGGCGGAGACCGCATTTCGCGAGGTGGTCGGTTCGAGCAAAATGGACTTTGTGCTCTACGAAGGGCGGGAACAGGTCGCGATCGCGGCGCAAAAGCAGATCCAGGACATCCTCGATCGCTACAAGACGGGAATCGCCATCAGCCGTGTGACCATGCAGAACGCCCAGCCGCCGGAGCAGGTGCAGGCGGCATTCGATGACGCGGTCAAGGCGAAGCAGGACCTGGAGCGGCAGAAGAGCGAAGGCCAGGCGTACTTCAACGACGTCGTGCCCAAGGCGCGCGGCGCGGCCTCGCGCCTGCTCGAAGAGGCGCAGGGCTATCGCCAGCGCGTGCTCGCCAACGCCGAAGGCGAGGCGAGCCGCTTCAAGCAGGTGCTGGCCGAGTACAACAAGGCGCCGCAGGTAACGCGCGATCGCATGTACATCGACGCCATGCAGCAGATGCTCACGAGCACGAGCAAGATCCTGCTCGACGCCAAGAGCGGCGGCAATCTGCTCTACCTGCCGCTGGACAAGATCATGCAGATGACGGCCGGTGCGCTGCCGGAGACGGCGGCGCCCGGGTCCAAGCAGACACTGGTGGAACCGGCCCCGAACCCGGACTCGGCGGCGCGCTCGCGCGATGCGCTGCGCGCGCGCGAAAGAGAGAGTCGCCCATGATGCATAATCGTCTTGGGATAGTGCTCGCGGCGGTATTCGCCGTCATGGTACTGGCGAGCTTGGCGCTTTTCACCGTGGACCAGCGCGAGCGCGCCATCGTGTTCCAGTTGGGCGAAATCAGGGAAGTCATCCTGACTCCGGGGCTGCATTTCAAGTGGCCGCTGATCCAGAACGTGCGCTATTTCGACTCGCGCATTCTCACCCTGGATACCCCCGATGCGGAGCGCTATATCACCTCGGAAAAGAAGAACCTGCTCGTCGACTCCTTCGTCAAGTGGCAGATCACGGATGTGCGCCAGTACTACATCAGCGTCGGCGATGAAACGCAGGCGCAGACGCGTATTTCGCAGACCGTCAATGCCACGCTGCGCGAGGAATTCGGCAAGCGCACGGTGCACGAAGTGGTGTCCGAGGACCGCAGTGAAATCATGAAGACCGTGCGCGAGCGCGCCAACCTGGACGCGCAGAAGATCGGCGTGGACATCATCGACGTGCGGCTGAAGCGCGTCGACTTGCCGCAGGAGGTGAGCGAGTCGGTGTATAAGCGCATGGACGCCGAGAGAAAGAGCGTGGCCAACCAGTTGCGCTCCGAGGGTTCTGCCTCGGCGGAGCGCATACGCGCCGAAGCGGACAAGGAGCGCGAGGTGATCATCGCCAATGCCTACAAGGATGCGCAGCGCATCAAGGGCGAGGGGGACGCGAAGGCGGCCGCCGCATATGCGCAGGCGTATGGCCAGAATCCGGAATTTTACGCCTTTTATCGCAGCCTTGAAGCCTACCGCTCCAGCTTCAAGAACAAGAGTGACCTGCTCGTACTGGAGCCGAATTCGGAGTTCTTCAAATACCTCAAGGGCCCCGGGAAGGGCGGCAAGTAGCGCTTAAGGGGACGGCCGCGAAATGGCGAGCACTTTCCTCATGGCGTTCGCGCTGATGCTGGTGATCGAAGGCGTTCTGCCGTTTCTGTTCCCGGCGCAGTGGCGCGAGACCTTCCGCCGCATCACGAAATTCAGCGACGGGCAGATTCGATTCTTCGGGCTATCGTCCATGCTTGCGGGGCTGCTGCTGCTGTTCTTTGTGAAATAGCGAGAATGGGCACGGAAACGGCGCAATGCGCATCATCTCGGCCTTCGCGGCGGTTTTCGCTGTCAGGACCTGCTTTGTTCGCGTTCCGACATGCGTAACTGGGTCCTGCCCGAATACATAGAGGATATTCTGCCGCTTGAGGCGCGCCGCGTAGAAGTGCTGCGTGCGCGGTTGCTCGAACTGTTCCGTGTCCACGGCTACGAGCTGGTTTTCCCGCCGCTGCTCGAATATCTCGAGTCGCTCCTGACCGGCACCGGCCATGATATGGACCTGCGCACGTTCAAGCTGGTGGACCAGTTGTCCGGCCGCACCATGGGCCTCCGGGCAGACATAACGCCGCAGGTGGCACGCATCGACGCCCACCTGCTCAATCGCGAAGGCGTGACGCGGCTCTGCTACTGCGGGTCTGTGCTGCACACGCTGCCCGCGGGGCTCACCGCGACGCGCGAGCCGCTGCAGATCGGCGCGGAGATCTATGGGCACAGCGGCATAGCCAGCGACCTGGAAATCCAGCAACTGCTGGCGCGCTCGTTGAAGCTGTGTAAGCTTTCCGATGTGCGTCTGGACATCGGTCATGTGGCGGTGTTCCGCGCGCTGGCGCGCCACGGCGGTGTCGACGCGCAATTGGAGGCCGAGTTATTTGCGGCACTGCAAGCCAAGGATGTGGCGGCATTAAGGCAGTTGACCCAGGGCCTGGACAAGGCGACGCGCCGCGCCATCCAACTGCTGCCGGAACTGTACGGCGGCCGCGAAGTCATCGCGCGCGCGCGGCGCGAACTGCCAAGCTATGCTGAAATCGGGCGTGCGCTTACGGACCTCGCGCGCCTGACGGCAATGGAAGACATACCCGTAAGCATCGACCTTGCCGACTTGCGCGGCTATCATTATCACAACGGCGTCGCGTTCGCGGCATACTGTTCGCGGCTGCCCAACGCGATTGCGCTTGGCGGCCGCTATGACGGCGTGGGCAAAGCCTTTGGCCGAGCACGGCCGGCGACGGGATTCACGCTCTACTTGCTGGACCTGGCGCGTCTCGCGCCGATTGAGTCCGATGCGGGCCGCATCCACGCTCCGCGCGTGAGCGACCCCGCCTTGGACAGAGCGATGGCGCGCTTACGCCGGGCAGGCGAGGTGGTGGTGCAGGAACTGCCGGGGCGCGGGGGCGAACGCGGATGCTACGAACGCGAGTTGGTGAAGCTCAAGGGCAAATGGCAGGTGAGGAATATATAAGGCGGCGGCACCTGTGTCGGTGCGACCGCTGTTGTTTCGACGCAGAGTCTGTAACAATGCGAGGGGCCGAGGAAGGGGTGGGACCCTTCCTTTCCCACCCGGCTGCCCTCGTGCTCCCCTGGATGGGGCGCTGGCAATATGGGCTTCTTGTTCGGGGCTGCGCGCGTTCATGCGCATCATCCGTAGCGGTCTTTTTTTGGGTTGATCATGGCAAAGAACATAGTAGTGATCGGCACCCAGTGGGGTGACGAAGGCAAGGGCAAGGTTGTCGACTGGCTCACCGACCACGCCGACGGCGTAGTGCGCTTCCAGGGCGGACACAATGCAGGACATACCCTGGTGATCAACGGCAAGAAGACGATCCTGCGCTTGATCCCCTCGGGCATCCTGCGCGAGGGCGTCGCCTGCTATATCGGCAACGGCGTGGTGCTGTCGCCCACCGCGCTGCTGCAGGAAATCGACGAACTGGAGTCGGCCGGGGTCGTGGTCGCAAAAAGGCTGAGAATTTCCGGCGCCTGCCCTCTGATACTGCCATACCATGTCGCCATCGACCAGGCGCGCGAGGCGGCCAAAGGCGCGGAAAAGATCGGCACTACCGGGCGCGGCATCGGCCCCGCCTATGAGGACAAGGTGGCGCGGCGGGCCATCCGCTTGCAGGATCTGTTCAATCCATTGCGCTTCGCGGAGAAGCTGCGCGAGGCGCTCGACCTGCACAACTTCGTGCTGCAGCACTACCTGAAGGCCGAAGCGGTGGATTTTCGGCGCACGCACGACGAAACTCTGGCACTTGCGCCGCGCCTGGCTCCGATGGTGGCCGATGTGTCTTCCGAGCTGTATCGCGCCGCCGCCGCAGGACACAACCTTCTGTTCGAAGGGGCGCAAGGGTCGCTGCTCGACGTCGACCACGGCACCTATCCATTCGTCACCTCGAGCAGCTGTGTGGCGGGCTCTGCAGCCGGCGGGAGCGGCGTGGGCCCGCAGATGCTGCATTACGTGCTCGGCATAGCAAAAGCGTATACCACCCGCGTCGGCGGCGGGCCGTTTCCGACTGAACTCGAAGACGCCATGGGCGAACGCCTGCGCCAGCGCGGCAAGGAATTCGGCTCGGTCACGGGCAGGCCGCGCCGCTGCGGCTGGTTCGATGCGGCGGTGCTCAGGCGCTCGATTCAGATCAATGGCATATCGGGCCTGTGCATCACCAAGCTCGACGTCCTCGACGGCCTGGAGAAAGTCAAGATGGGGGTCGGTTACCACGTCAACGGCGCGACGCTCGACATTTTTCCGGCGGGCGCCGACGCTTCGAAGGATTGCCGGCCGATTTACGAGGAGATGCCGGGCTGGTCCGAAAGCACGGTGGGCGTGGCACGGCTCGAGGATCTTCCGGCAAACGCGCGTGCCTACCTGTCCCGCCTGGAGGAGATTTGTGGTGTGCCGGTGGCGATGATCTCGACCGGGCCGGACCGGAACGAAACCATAGTTGTAAAGCATCCGTTCAGGTAGGAACCCGAACGCGGACTCCGCCGACGCCATGCCGCAGGTGAGCCAGCTTCCGCAAAAGGCAGGACCGGACCGCAATGCCATGCGGCTGCTCGATGGCGTCCGGATTGTGGATCTGACCACTTCGATCGCGGGCCCGTACGCCACCCTTTTGCTTGCCGACTTCGGCGCCAGCGTGATCAAGGTGGAGCGCGGCGAAGGCGACGACGTGCGCAGCTGGGGCCCGCCGTTCCTGGCCGGAGAGTCTCTCTGGTACCTGGCGGTGAACCGCAACAAGCGCAGCGTCGCGCTCGACATCAGCGCGCCGCGCGGCCGTGAGCTGCTGCATCAGCTCGTAGCGCGCAGCGATGTGGTCGTCACCAATCAGGTCGAGCGCAGCCAGATCAAGCTAGGCATCGATTACGCGACCTTGTCCGCGCTGCGTCCGGATCTGGTGCACGCGTCGATCACCGGCTTCGGCGTGCGCGGCGCGCGCAGCGACCTGCCCAGTTACGATTTGATTGCCGAGGGCTACAGCGGCGTCATGGATCTGACCGGCGAAGCCGATGCGCCGCCGCAAAAGGTCGGGACGCCCGCGGCCGACATGCTCGCCGGAACGGATGCCGCGATGGCGATCACAGCCGCGCTGTATCGGCGCCGTGGCGATGGCAAGGGCTGCGCGATCGACGTATCGATGGTAGAGAGCATGACCCGCTTCATGTCGCCGCGCCTGGTCTCGTTCATGGGTTCGGGCGAGCTCCCGCGGCGCTCCGGCGCGCGCGACAGCGTGATCGCCGTCTACCAGACCTTCGATACGCAGGATGCGCCGATCACGCTTGGACTGGGCAACGACGGCATCTGGCGCCGCTTTTGGGCCGCGGTAGGCGATCCAGACTATGGCGCCGAAGCGCGTTTTCGCACGAACAAGGAGCGGCGCGAGGCGCGCGCCGAGATCGTCGCGCGTATTCAGTCGCTGCTGCGTCAACGCACGCGCAGCCATTGGCTGGATTTGTTCGCGCGGCATCGCATTCCCGCCGGTCCCATCAACCGCCTCGACGAGGTCGCGGCCGACCGCGAATTGCGCTCGCGCGGAATGCTGTATGCGATACCGGCGTTTGGCACCTGGGTGCCGCAAGTGGGTCTGGGCATCGGGGTGGACGGCTCATCGCAGACGTTTCGCTTGGCGCCGCCGCGCCTGGGCGAACATACGCAGGCGGTACTGCGCGAAGAGCTTGGGCTGCGTGAAACCGAGCTGGACGAATTGCGCGCACAGCACATCATCCATTACCCCTGACCGTCGCGCGCGAGCCGCCGCCGCAGTGCCGGACGCATCCGGGCTACATCCTGCCGCTTGGCCTGCGCCATGGAATCAGCCTGAGACCCGGCCGACCGGCATCTGCGCACACCTCTTGCGGCAAGCGTGGTCTGAGGAAATTATGCGGCCCGATCCGCCGCAACTTCGAGCTGCGCGAGCGTCGCGTGCAAGGCTGAAACCGCTTCATCGATTTGTTCGCTCGTGACGATGAGCGGCGGTGCGAGGCGCACTACCGTATGGTGGGTGTCCTTCGAGAGTACGCCGTGCTGCAACAGCACATCGCATACATCGCGTGCGCTCGCCCGGGCAGGGTCGATGTCCACGCCGATCAGCAGCCCTTTTCCGCGCACTTCGCGGATGAGCGGGCTCTGCAACGCGCGCAACTTGCGCAGCATGTAATCACCCAGCTCGGCTGCGCGCTGCGCAAATCGCTCCTCGATCAAGACTTCAAGCGCGGCGAGTCCGACGGCAGAGGCCAGTGGATTGCCGCCAAAAGTGCTGCCATGATCGCCGGGTTTGAATACCCCGAGCACGTCGCGCCGCGCGAGAAACGCCGAAACCGGGAGCAAACCGCCGCCGAGAGCTTTGCCGAGGATGATACCGTCCGGTTTGACTGCCTCATGATCGCACGCGAAAATCCGGCCGGTCCGCCCTAACCCTGTCTGCACTTCGTCGCAGATCAGCAGCACGTTATGGCGGCGGCATATTTCGGCGCATGCGGCGAGATAACCCCGCGGCGGTACGATGATGCCGGCTTCGCCCTGGATCGGTTCGACCAGAAACGCCGCAGTATTGGGCGTGATGGCGTGTTCGAGCGCCTGCACATCCCCATAGGCAATGCGCACGAACCCGGTCGGATACGGACCAAACCCGTCGCGATATTGCGCTTCTGAAGACATGCCCACGATCGCGATCGAGCGGCCGTGAAAATTGCCGTCGCAGGCGATGATCTCGACGCATTCCTTTGCCACGCCTTTGACCTTGTAACCCCATTTGCGCGCCGCCTTGAGCGCGGTCTCAACGGCCTCCAGCCCGGTGTTCACGGGCAGCGCCAAATCCTGACCGCTGATTTCGCACAGGCGCTTGAGGAACAGCGGCAGGCGGTCGTTGTAATACGCGCGCGAAGTGACAGCTAGCCGTTGCGCCTGAGCGCTCAACGCTTCGATCAGGCGCGGATGGCAATGCCCGTGGCTTACCGCCGAGTACGCGCTCATCATGTCGAGGTAACGCTTGCCCGAGTCGTCCCACAGGTGCACGCCACGGCCGCGCGTCAGCACCACCGGCAGCGGCTCGTAGTTGTGCGCGCCGTACCGGCTTTCGGTTTCCATCAGAGTCTTGGCGTCGGGCGCTTGTGGCTTTACCGCGAGCATTGCCTGCAACAGGTCGCTTACGATATCCGCCGTGACGCCATCGTGGTCGCGCAGCGGGTTGTACTCGACGATTTCCACGTACCTCAGCGCAGGATGTCCCTGAAGCATGGCACTTGCAGCGATGAGTTCGGATGCGCGAAGACCGCCAGGTTCCGGTGTGGACACGCCGGGTGCCTCGCTCGGGTCGATCGCATCGAGGTCGAGCGTCAGGCCGAAGCCGGCGGTACCTGCTTGTACGAGTTCGAGCGCGTCGCGTAACACCGCAGCGAGCCCGCGTCGCGACACTTCGTCCGCGAAGAATACGCGCACTCCCAGCCCTCGCAGCAGTTCGGCCTCGCTACTCTCGTAGCTGCGCACGCCGATTAGGCACACATGCTGCGGCGACAAGCGCAAACCGTCGTTCAGTTGGGTCAACTCGTCATCGCCGAAACCGAGCAGGCACGCAAGCGGCATTCCGTGCAGCGCGCCGCTCGGCGTAGTCTGCGGCGTATGCGCGTCCATGTGCGCGTCGATCCAGATCAGTCCCAGCGCTCCGCTTGGGCGCAATGCCGAGGCCATTCCTTTCCAGGTGCCGATTGCACACGAGTGATCACCCCCGACTACCACCGGCAGCTTGCCTTGCAATGCGCTGGCATGGACATGCTGTGCAAGCCGCGCGCAGATACCTTTCACCACGCGAAGCGGGGTGTCATCGGCGCTTGAATCCGGACGTATTGTCTCCGCCCAGGTCGCAGACAGGCCGAGCTTTTGCAGGCGCGTGCAGACATTGGCCTGGCGCAACGCGTCCGGACCGCAGTCGCAGCGTTTGTCCTGCGCTCCCTCCCCGCACGCCACGCCAATGATTTCCACCGGTTTGCGCACCTGCTGGAAAACAAGAGATAGATTGCTCATTGCTTGACCCTCCAAACTGGCCGGCGCCCGAGGCGGTTGATGCATCTCCGGCCCGGAGCGCCGTGCGTTCACGCGGCGCCTTGCTATCCGAGCGTGTGTTCGATTCCATTCTCGGTGACCAAATTCTAGTAACCGCTCCGCGCGAAAGCCTTAGGGTAAGACCCGGTATTGCCTATGCAAAAGACCTCTAATGCAAGTTAGTAAAAGCGGGTAGAGGGAAGTTCCCAATAGGACGTCGACGCGTCAAGAGAACGTCGCCTCGAGCAAAAGGCACGAGCTCGCGCAGATTTCCGGACCGTGTAGTTCGGAGGCATATAGGGCGGTGCCAGCATGGCGCGCAACGCGATCGCCTTTACGCCTGTGCCGCCGCGTCGCGCGCGAGTTCGGGTCCGGCGCCGGAAACGCATCGGCCCGCGTGCATGCCGCATTTGCCATAGGTAAAGCCCGACGGATCGGCACTTGAAAAGGTCTGCCGAAAAATGTTGACTGATTTGCTCAACTATCTTATACTTGACTGACGGTGTTGGGTATTTGAACGTGAATTTCAACCGTAACTGCTTGATTACTTGGTGAGGTGCATTATGAGACTTACTACTAAAGGGCGTTTTGCAGTAACCGCAATGGTCGAATTGGCGCTGCGCCCGGGCACGGCGCCTATGACTTTGGCCGAAATCAGCTTCCGCCAGAAGATATCGCTCTCCTATTTGGAGCAATTGTTCGCAAAATTGCGCCGCAGGGGCATCGTCGCTAGCGTACGCGGCCCGGGCGGGGGCTACCGCTTGGCGAAAGATATGGCGCAGATTGCGGTTGCCGACATCGTCCTCGCCGTCGACGAACCATTGGATGCGACCCAATGCGGTGGCATGGAAAACTGTCATGACGAGCAGAAGTGCATTACGCATGATCTGTGGGTGAGGCTCAACCAGCAGGTTCTGGATTACCTCGGTTCGGTGAGCTTGAAGCAACTGGTCGACGAGCAAATCGTCGCGCAAAGCCAAGCTCAGGGTCAGGTTGCCATGATGCACGAAGTACCCAAGCCCGCGCGCGAGCAAGTGACGGCGGTGCCCTGAGCGATCGACTACTGCGGTTGCGCCGGTCCATATGATCGCGGCGCGCGATCTCGGGATTCGGCGCCGCCATTGCGGAGTTTGAAGTATGGCCATTACGTTGACTGAACACGCGGCAAGACAGGTACGAAACCAGCTGGCAAAGCGGGGCAAGGGGCTAGGCTTGCGCGTTGGAATCAAGAAGGTGGGATGCTCCGGTTTCGCATATACTTTTGACTATGCGGACGAATTGCGGCCCGGCGACCAACTGTTCGAAGCCCATGGCGCAAAATTGGTGGTCGATGCCAAGACAAAGGACTTCCTCGACGGTTCCACTCTGGATTTCGTCAAGGACGGGTTCGCGCAAACGTTCAAGTTCGACAACCCCAACGTCGACAGCGTCTGCGGCTGCGGCGCGAGTTTCAATGTGAAAGCGCCGCCCCCCGTCATCGGAACCAACTCATGAGCGCGACACTCGACAAACTGGTCAATCAGCCCTACAAGCACGGTTTCGTATCCGACATCGAGTCGGACGTCGCGCCCAAGGGCCTCAACGAAGACACCATCCGCCTGATCTCGGCTAAGAAGACCGAACCCGAGTGGCTGCTCGAATTCCGGCTCAAGGCCTATCGAAATTGGCTCGGTATGCAGGAGCCGAAATGGCCCAACGTGAAGTACCCAAAGATCGATTTCCAGGCGATCAGCTACTACGCCGCGCCCAAGCCGAGAAAAAAGCTCGCCGGCATGCACGAGGTGGATCCCGAATTACTGCGTACCTTCGAGAAGCTCGGCGTGCCGATGAATGAGCGCGCCGCGCTCGCCGGTGTGGCGGTAGACGTTATTTTCGACAGCGTGTCGGTGGCCACCACCTACAAGCGTAAGCTCGCGGACGTCGGCATCATTTTCTGCTCGATTTCGGAAGCGGTGCACGCGCATCCGGAGCTGGTGCAGCGCTACCTCGGCAGCGTCGTGCCTGCAGGAGACAATTACTACGCTGCGCTCAACTCGGCGGTGTTCACAGACGGCTCGTTCTGCTTCATTCCGAAGGGCGTCAAATGCCCGATGGACCTGTCGACCTACTTCCGCATCAACACCGAGGCCTCGGGCCAGTTCGAGCGCACGTTGATCATCGCCGAAGAGGGTGCATCGGTATCGTATCTCGAAGGCTGCACGGCGCCCAAGTTCGACACCAACCAGTTGCATGCTGCCGTGGTGGAACTGATTGCGCTGGACAATGCCGACATCAAGTATTCGACAGTGCAAAACTGGTACGCAGGCGACGAAAACGGTGTCGGCGGCATATACAACTTCGTCACCAAGCGCGGCCTGTGTAAAGGCGTCAATTCCCGCATTTCCTGGACACAGGTCGAGACCGGCTCGGCCATCACCTGGAAATATCCGAGCTGCATCCTGCGCGGCGACAACTCGGTGGGCGAGTTCTACTCGGTTGCGCTCACCAATAATCATCAGCAGGCCGATACCGGGACCAAGATGATCCACATCGGCAGGAATACGCGCAGCACCATCGTCAGCAAAGGCATTTCGGCGGGCCATTCCAACAACAGTTATCGCGGATTGGTCCGGATCACGCCAAGGGCGGACGGGGCGCGCAATTACTCGCGCTGCGACTCGATGCTCATCGGCGAGCGCTGCGGCGCGAATACCTTTCCCTACATCCAGGTGCACAACAAGAGCGCCCAGGTCGAGCACGAAGCATCGACCTCGAAGATCGGCGAGGATCAACTGTTCTACTTTGCGCAGCGTGGCATCGGCGCCGAAGAAGCCGTGTCGATGATCATCAACGGATTCTGCAAGGACGTGTTTCAGCAACTGCCGATGGAGTTTGCGGTCGAGGCGACCAAGCTGCTCGGCCTCAAACTCGAAGGAAGCGTCGGATGATTTACGAGGACAGCAAGATCCTGCTCGAAGTGCGTGGCCTGCGGGCGACGGTAGACGGCATCGAGATCTTGAAGGGCATCGACCTTACGGTAAGAACCGGCGAAGTGCACGCGATCATGGGGCCGAACGGTTCGGGCAAGAGCACCTTTGCCAAGGCGCTCGCCGGTCATCCGGCATACCGGGTGAGCGGCGGCTCGGTGCGGTTCGAAGGCAGGGATCTGCTCGCGCTCGCACCCGAAGAGCGCGCGCGCGCCGGCTTGTTTCTCGGGTTTCAGTACCCGATCGAGATCCCGGGCGTGGCGAACAGCCAGTTCTTGCGCCTTACCTACAATACCCTGCAGGCGCAGCGCGGCAAGGACGAACTGGACCCGCTGGAATTCGACGATTTCGTGCGCGAGAAAATGAAGCTGCTCGAAATGAACCCGGATTTTCTCGATCGCAGCGTCAACGAAGGTTTTTCCGGCGGCGAGAAAAAACGTAACGAGATTCTGCAGATGGCGCTGCTCGATCCGCGCGTGGCGATTCTCGACGAGACCGACTCGGGTCTGGACATCGACGCGTTGCGCGTTGTCGCGAACGGCGTCAACCAGCTCGCTAACAAGGATAATGCCGTCGTGCTGGTCACCCATTACCAGCGCATGCTCGGCTATATCGTGCCCGACTATGTCCACGTAATGAGTGCGGGCCGCATCGTCAAGACCGGTGGCGCGGAGCTTGCACTCGAACTCGAGACCCGCGGTTACGACTGGGTAAGCGCCGGGCAACGCGAAGCGTCAGGAGCGCTGGCATGAGCGTTGCAACGAGCGGCGCCTATTTGGAGAACCTCCTTCACGGGCAGCCGCTGCCCCCTGCGAGTCCTTTGGCATGGCTCAACCGCCTGCGTGCCGCTGCGGTGGACCGCGTCGGCGCGCTGACGGTGCCGACCACGCGCGACGAGGAATGGCGTTTTACCGACATTTCGCCGCTCGCGAAACTGACGTTTCAGCCGGTGACGGTGGCGCCCCGGCTGCGCGCCGCGGACATCGCGCGCTTTTGCATCGACGAGGCGCCGATCCGGTTGGTATTCGTCGACGGCGTCCATGCACCCGAGCTATCCGGCGCGGCCGCAGATGGCGGCCTGGTGGTGGGGAATCTGGCTGCGGCACGGGTTCACGCGGCCGCGATCGAGCCGCATCTGGGCCGCCACGTCGATTTCAACGACAGCGTGTTTGCGGCGCTCAATACCGCTTTCCTGTACGACGGCGCGCTCGTCATCGTTCCGCCGCACGCGCGCGTGGCGACGCCGGTGCACTTGTTGTTCATCGCGACGCAGAAGGACGCCGTCAGCTATCCGCGCTGCCTGGTCCTCGCCGAGCGCGGCAGCGAGGTGACTGTCATCGAGGATTTCGTCACGCTGCAGGACGCGGCCTATTTCACCAACGCGGTGACCGAGGTCGCCGTCGGCGACGACGCGCGTGTAACCCACCTGCGGCTGCAGCGCGAGAGCGGCGCGGCATTTCATATCGCGAATTGCGCGGTGGCGCTCGGGGCGGCCAGCGCCTACCGCTCGATCGGCGTCGCGCTTGGTGCACGCATTTCGCGGCTGAACGTCAATGTGTTGCAGGCCGCGGAAGGCGCTGAATGCACGGTCGATGGTCTTGCCTTGATCGACGGCAGTCAGCTTGCCGACACCCATACGATGATCGACCATGCCAAAGCGCACGGCGTGAGCCGGCAACTGCATAAGTGCATCGTCGCCGGATCCGCGCATGCGGTGTTCAACGGCAAGATCAGGGTGCGCGCGGGCGCGCAACGCACCGATTCTTCGCAGTCGAACCGCAACCTGCTGCTCACCGGCCGGGCGCAGGTCGACACCAAGCCGCAACTCGAAATATTCGCCGATGACGTCAAGTGCGCGCATGGCGCCACCGTCGGCCAGCTCGACGCCGAGGAAGTGTTCTACTTGAAAAGCCGCGGGATGTCCGATGCGGCCGCGCGCAGCCTCCTGACCTATGCGTTCGGCGCGGAGATCATCGATCGCATCCCCGTGGCATCGCTCAGAACGCGGTTGGAGAAAGCGGTGCTCGAACGTACCGCAGACGCGGCATGAGCGCGGCCGCGCTCAAATTCCGTCCGGCGGGAACGTTCGACGTCGAACGCGTGCGGGCGGATTTCCCGATCCTCAAGCTCGAAGTCGAAGGCAAGCCGCTCGTCTACCTGGATAATGCGGCCTCGAGCCAGATGCCGCAGCAGGTCATCGACCGCCTGGTGCGCTACCAGCGCAGCGAGCACGCCAACATCAATCGCGCGGTGCATTATCTGTCGGAGACGGCGACGCGCGAATACGAGGAGGCGCGGCGCAAACTGCAGCGCTTCATCAATGCGCGCGAAGAGCGCGAAGTGATCTTCACCAGCGGCACGACCGAATCGATCAACCTCGCGATGCACGGCTACGGCCGCAAGTTCATCGGCGCGGGCGACGAAATCATTCTGACGACGCTCGAACACCATTCGAATATCGTGCCGTGGCAGATGCTGGCCGAGGAAAAAGGCGCGAAGATCCGCGTCGCGCCCATCAATGACGCCGGCGAACTGCGCCTCGACGCATACGAGAAGCTGTTCAGCGAGCGCACCCGCTTCGTCGGCGTGACGCATGTATCGAATGCGCTCGGCAGCGTCAATCCGGTCAAGCATCTGGTCGAATTTGCGCATGCGCGCGGCGTGCCGGTGCTCGTCGATGGCGCGCAGGCGGCGCCGCACCTTAACGTCGATGTGCAGGATCTTGACTGCGACTTCTACGCCTTCTCCGGCCACAAACTTTGCGGCCCGACCGGTATCGGCGTGCTTTACGGCAAGGCAGCGCTGCTCGAGAGAATGCAACCGTTCAAGGGCGGCGGCGACATGATTCTTTCGGTCACGTTCGAGAAGACCACCTACAATGCCATCCCGCAAAAATTCGAAGCCGGTACACCGCCGATCGCCGCGGCCATCGGGCTTGGCGCCGCGGTCGATTACCTCTGCGCCATCGGCCTGGATGTGATTGCCGCATATGAACGCGATCTGCTCGCGCACGCGACCGCGGAACTCGCGCGCATTCCGGGCGTACGCATCATCGGCACGGCGCAGCACAAGGCCACGGTACTTTCGTTTGTCGTCGAAGGTGTGCATCCGCACGACGTCGGCACGCTGTTGAACCAGGAGGGCATCGCGGTGCGCACCGGGCATCATTGCGCCCAGCCGGTGATGCAGCGTTTTCGCATTGCGGCAACCTCGCGCGCGTCCTTCGCGTTCTTCAATACCCACGCGGAAGTCGACGCCCTTGCAGCCGGCATCCGCACCGTACAGAAGGTATTTGCGTAATGGTGGACAGCAAGAGCCTTTATCAGGAGGTAATACTCGATCACAACAAGAGGCCGCGCAATTACGGCACCATCGAGGCCGCGACCAACAAAGCCGAGGGGCACAATCCATTGTGCGGCGATCACCTGAGCGTGACGCTGGTGGTCGACACTGAGCGCATCAAAGCTGTCGCGTTTCATGGCGAGTCCTGCGCAATCTGCAAGGCATCGGCCTCGATGATGACCACCGCGGTCAACGGCAAGACGCGCGCCGACGCGGAAACGCTGATCGAAGAATTCCGCGATATGGCAACCGGCAATCTGGAGGTCAAGGACGCCCGTCATCTGGGGCGGCTCGCTGTATTTGCCGGCGTGCGCGACCTGCCCACGCGCGTCAAATGCGCGATCCTGCCTTGGCATACGCTGCATGCGGCGCTCAATGCCGTGCCGGTCGCATCGACCGAGTCGGACGACGATCCCATGCATGCGCCGATCGGGGGAGCGTGAGGGGCCGAGGAGCGCGGCGGGACTCTTACGATCCCGCCTTGATCCGCTCAAATAGAAGCAGGCTCTGAGACATGCCGAGAATAGACGAAATCGAAGACACCCCCAACCCGAACGCGAAGAAATTCGTGCTCAAGGAACCACTGACCTGGGGAATAGCGCACTCGTACGACAACGCGGAGCAGGCGAGCGGCGATGCGCTGGCAGAGGCATTGTTCAAGATCGAACATGTCACCAATGTGTTCTACGTCGATAGCTGGATTACGGTGACGCAGGACGGCGGCACCGATTGGCGCGAGCTGAGCCGCAGGATCGCCGAGCCGATTCGCGCCGCGCCCGCAGCAGGCGAACGCTCGGCGCAGCTGGCATTTGGTATCGAGCGCGGGGGGATCGACATCGCGCCCGAAGACGAGGAGCGGCTGGATCTATTCAACACGCTGCTCGACGACCAGGTGCGGCCCTATCTGCAAGGCGACGGCGGCGATCTGCACGTTCTGGGTTTGAAGGGCAATGTGCTCACCTTGCACTATCAAGGCGCGTGCGGCAGTTGCCCGAGTTCGATTTCCGGCACCTTGGCTGGAATCGAGGGTCTGCTGCGCACCGTCGAGCCAGACATCGAAGTCATCGCGCTCTAGTAGTCTGCAGCAAAACGCGGCGATAGCCTCCTCCTGCCTTCCTGAGTCGGGCTGCAACAAGATGACGCGGATTATGAATTCCGCAAGACGCCATTTCTCGGCGAGGCCCGCCATCGCGGTGGACGAGGCTACGCATTCGCTCCGCAAGAGACTACATTGAAGACCGTATTTCCCTAACTTAAAAGCCGTATAGACATAGACTAATAGGCACTATTAGACTTAGTCTTGACTTTTGCATCAGTTTGAACCATAGTCTTCTAGGAACCCACAAGTACGGGGGATCGTCATGCAAACCGCTAAACTTCGTTTGACGCAAGCAAGCGCTCGGCGGGAAACGCTTATCGTGTGCAGAGGCGTGGGCAGACCATGAAATGCTTCTACTACCTCGCTCCAACCCTCCCGAGCACGCAGCAGGTGTACCAGGACCTGCACGCGGTCGGTGTCCGGGATTTCTTCGTTCACGTCGTAAGCAAAGACGAATCCGGACTGAAACGGGGACACATCCACTCCAGCAATTACCTGGAAACCCTGGATATCGTTCGTGACGGCTTCATCGGCGCGGCGGTTGGGGCCATCGGTGGTCTCATTGCGGCAACCCTGCTCTACTATTACCAGCCGTTTGGGCCCGAAGTGCCCAGCATGGTCTACGTAATGATTGCAGTAGCCGCGACGATGTTCGGCGCATGGGAAGGCGGCCTGACCGGTATCGCAAAGGAGAATCGGAAACTTCGAAGATTTCACCAGGAACTCGAAGCCGGCAAGTATCTGATCCTGATCTACGCGAGAAAGGAGCAGGAATCCGCGGTCAAAACGATGATGCGCGAGCGGCATGCCGAGACGCAACTGGTGGCGATCGACAGGCATTTCATCAATCCGTTTCGCAGCGTCGAATCGCAGGTGCCCAATTCCTAGGGCGCCGTCCGTGAACCGAATACCGCATTTGCGCAAATAGAGCACGCATGGCGATAGCGGTAGTCATAATCCTGCTGGTGGTGGGCTCCGTGTTGTTCCATTTTCTGAGCCCATGGTGGTTCACGCCGATCGCCTCGAATTGGCAGATGATGGACGATACGGTGAATATCACCTTCTGGGTCACCGGGATCGTTTTTGTTGCGGTCAATCTGTTCATGGCCTACGCGATCATCCGTTACCGCCACCGCAACGGGCGCACTGCGCGATACGAACCGGAGAATAAGCGACTCGAATGGTGGCTGACCATCGCCACCACCGTCGGCGTGGCCGCCATGCTCACGCCGGGTTTGTTCGTGTGGGCGAAATTCGTCGATGTTCCGCAGGACGCCGCGGTGGTCGAAGCTCTAGGCCGGCAATGGAACTGGAGCTATCGCTTCCCGGGCAAAGACGGAGTGCTCGGGGCCGCGAGCGCCAAGCTCGTCGCGGCCGGCAATCCGTTCGGCATTGACCCCGGCGATCCCCGCGGACGCGACGATGTCCTGATCGCCAACCCGGAACTGCATCTGCCGATCGGCAAGCCGGTGAAGCTGCTGCTGCGCTCCCAGGACGTGCTGCACAACTTCACCGTGCCGCAGTTCCGGGTGAAGATGGACCTGGTGCCGGGTCTGGTCACGCATCTGTGGTTTACCCCGACGCGGACCGGGGCGTTCGATGTACTGTGCGAGGAACTGTGCGGCGTGGCGCATTTCGCGATGCGCGGGCGTGTCGTCGTGGATGACGAGCGCGCATTCGAGGCGTGGTTTGCCGGCCAACCGACGTTCGCTGAAACGGCGACGCGCCCTTTGGGTGACGTCGCGGCGGGCCGAACCGCCTTCGCCGTTTGCTCGGCCTGCCACGGCGCGGCGGCCGAAGGCAATCCCGCAACCAATGCGCCCAAGCTGGCGGGGCAGTCGCCCTGGTATTTGGCAAGGCAACTGGAGAATTTCAAGCACGGAATTCGCGGCGCGCAGGAACAAGACGCGTACGGCAAACAAATGGCTGCGTTTGCGGCGACGCTGGACGACGCCGGCATCCGCAATATCGTCGCCTACCTTGCCACGTTGCCCGACGCGCGCGCGCCTTCGACCATTTCAGGCGATGTTGCGCGCGGCAAGGCACTCTACGCGACCTGTGGCGAGTGCCACGGCGCGTCGGGCGCGGGTATCTGGACGACCAACGCGCCGCGCCTCGCGCGCATGAACGACTGGTATCTGCTGCGGCAGTTGCAGAATTTCAACAAAGGCATACGCGGCAGCCATGGGCAGGATTTCGCGGGGGCGCAAATGGCGTTGATGGCGAATGCCCTCGCCAGGGACGGCGCGACCGGCGATCTCGTCGCTTACCTCAATACCCTTGATGGGGCGAATCGGGTGGCCGAATCCGAAGCCAGTATTTCGGCGAGCGGCGCAAAGCCTTAAGCGCGAGGAGGAACCGATGGCCTACGTTGCAATTACCGACCGGGACGTACATTTGCACGACCCGCAATCGTTCGTCACCAAATACATCTGGAGCCAGGACCACAAAGTCATCGCCATCCAGTACGCCGTCACGGCAATCGCGGTGGGACTGGTCGCGCTGGTGCTCTCGGGCGTGATGCGGCTGCAGCTCGCGTTCCCGGATACTTTTTCGTTCATTACCCCCAGCAATTATCTCCAATCCATCACGATGCACGGGATGATCATGGTCATCTACCTGCTGACGGCGCTGTTTCTGGGCGGGTTCGGGAATTATCTGATCCCGCTGATGCTCGGCGCGAGGGACATGGTCTTTCCTTACCTGAATATGCTGAGCTACTGGGTCTACCTGCTATCCGTGCTGGTGCTGATGGCGAGCTTTTTCGTGTCCGGCGGCCCCACCGGCGCGGGCTGGACGCTGTACCCGCCGCAGGCCATCCTGCCCGGCACTGCGGGAGCCGGCATGGGCATCATCTTCATGCTCGTATCGCTCGCGATCTTCATTGTCGCCTTCACCATGGGCGGATTGAATTACGTGACCACGGTGTTGCAGGCGCGCTGCCGCGGAATGACGCTGTTGCGCATGCCGCTGTCAGTGTGGGGCATCTTCATGGCCACTATCCTCGGTTTGCTTGCCTTCCCCGCGCTGCTCGTGAGCGCCATCATGATGGCGCTGGACAGCACCCTCGGCACCAGCTTTTTCATGCCCGCCATGATGTCGATGGGCAGACAACTCGCGCACGACGGCGGCAGCCCGGTGCTGTTCCAGCACCTGTTCTGGTTCTTCGGCCACCCGGAGGTCTATATCGTCGCGCTTCCGGCGTTCGGCATCGTGTCGGATCTGCTCGCCGTGCATGCGCGGAAGAACATCTTCGGATATCGGATGATGGTCTGGGCGATCCTCGCCATTGGCTGCCTGAGTTTCGTGGTATGGGCGCATCACATGTACGTGAGCGGCATGAACCCGTATTTCGGCTTCTTCTTCGCCACCACGACTCTGATCATCGCGATTCCCACCGCCATCAAGGTCTACAACTGGGTGCTGACGCTCTGGCACGGTGACATCCACCTGCGCGTGCCGATGCTGTTTGCCATCGGATTCATATTCACTTTCGTGCATGGCGGCCTGACCGGGCTGTTCCTCGGCAACGTTACCGTGGATCTGCCCCTTTCGGATACCTTCTTCGTCGTCGCGCACTTCCACATGGTCATGGGGGTATCGCCGATACTGGTGGTATTCGGCGCGATCTACCACTGGTATCCGAAAATCACCGGACGCATGTGGAACGAAACGCTGGGCAAGATCCATTTCTGGTTTACCTTCCTCGGCGCCTACGCGGTGTACCTGCCGATGCATTATCTGGGCATCCTCGGCGTGCCGCGCCGCTACTTCGCCCTCGGGGAGACCGCCTTCATCCCGCAGTCGGTACAGGATGTGAACGTGAGCATCACGGTCGCGGCCTTGATCATCGCCTCCGCTCAGCTGCTGTTTCTATACAACATCGTGTGGAGCTTGTTCAAGGGCCCGAAGGCCGCAGCGAACCCGTGGGGTGCGACCACGCTGGAATGGCAAACGCCGGATACGCCGCCCAGGCACGGCAACTGGGGCCCGCACCCGCCGGCGGTCTACCGCTGGGCATACGACTATAGCGTGCCGGGGGCAAAAGACGACTTCATTGCGCAGAACGAACCCCTCGGCCCGGCGGCGGACGCAGCAGATGGCCGGGAGGCCAGGTCGTGAGCGTCGCGATCCTGTTCGCGCTGATTGTGGCGGGAATCGCCGCATGGTGGCTCATTGCAAGCAGGCTGACGGGGAAACCGTGGGAGAAGGCGCAGAGCGAAGCGGACAACGAGTTCGCCGGTGCCGCGCTTGCGTTCGCACCCGCGCAGGTCGGACTATGGATGTTTCTCGCCGTGGTCACGTCGCTCTTTGCACTGCTCGTCTCCGCCTACGGCATGCGCATGGAGGTCGGAGATTGGCGGCCGCTCGCCATGCCGAAGATATTGTGGCTCAACACGGCAGTGCTCGCCCTGAGCAGCGCCGCGTTCCAGTGGACGCGCGTGGCGGCGCGCCATGGCGAGGCAGAGCGCGTGAAAGGCGGGTTGCTGGCCTCGGGCGTGTTTGCGATCGCATTTGTCGCCGGCCAACTGTTGGCCTGGCAGCAGTTGTACGCCTCGGGGCAATTCCTCGCGAGCAACATCGCGAGCGCCTTCTTCTTCCTGCTGACCGGCCTGCACGGACTGCACCTTCTGGGCGGTCTCGTCGTCTGGAGCAGATCCACCGCCCGCATGTGGGGTGGCAGAGCGAAGCTCGCCGATATTCGCATGAGCATAGAGTTGTGCGCTGTCTACTGGCATTACCTGCTCGCCGTCTGGCTGCTCTTATTCGCGCTGCTGCTCTCCCGCACCACGCTCAGGAACCTGTGGCTTGGTATCTGCTCGGCGGTGGGCTATGGCCCGTGATCGATAGGCACGAACGACCTTCATGTCAGGACATGCGATGAACTCCACGGCAGAAACCAGCGCGCCTGCGTCAGGCTTACGCGGTGTTGCGTCCGACTGGTCGGCCGACAAGCAGGCGTTTCCCGTGCCCTGGGGCAAGGCGATGATGTGGATCTTCCTCTTGAGCGACACCTTCGTCTTCAGCTGCTTTCTCACCGGGTACATGAACGTGCGCATCTCGACCACGGTACCCTGGCCCAATCCGAGCGAGGTCTTCGCACTGCAAATCGGCGGTGAAAGCGTGCCGCTGATCCTGATCGCAATCATGACTTTCGTCTTGATCACGAGCAGCGGCACCATGGCGATGGCCGTAAACTTCGGCTACCGCCGTGACCGCGCCAAGACAACGGCATTGATGCTGGCCACCGCTGCGCTCGGCGCCACTTTCGTGAGCATGCAGGCGTTCGAGTGGACCAAGCTGATCACGGAGGGCGTGCGCCCCTGGGGGAACCCCATGGGGGCGCCGCAGTTTGGCGCGTCCTTCTTCATGATCACGGGCTTCCATGGACTGCACGTGTCGGCGGGTGTGATCTATCTCGCTCTCGTGGCGCGCAAGGTCTGGCGGGGGGATTACGAGCGCAGGGGCAGCTACGAGATCGTGGAGATCGCCGGCCTGTACTGGCACTTCGTCGATCTGGTGTGGGTGTTCATCTTCGCGCTCTTTTATCTCTGGTGAGGGGACGCGCATGGAACAGGCACAAGGGCAGCAGCAGCATTCGATCGCCATCTACCTGTGGATATGGGGAGTGTTGTTCATCCTCAGTACCTTTTCCTATCTGGTCGATTATTTCCATTTGCAAGGCTATACGCGATGGACCCTCATCATCGTGTTCATGCTGCTGAAGGCGGGTTTCATCGTCGCTATCTTCATGCACATGGCGTGGGAGCGGTTGGCGCTGAAATTCGCGATCCTGGTCCCGCCGCTGTGCCTGCTGGTCCTGATCGGGCTGATGGCGATCGAAGGCGACTACACGTTCATCACGCGGATCGCATCCTTCCCGAAGTGAGACGTTGCTGCTGCCGTATGCCGCGCGGCCACCGATCGCGCGCGCGGGACGCGTCGGGCCGATTACGCGCGTAGCGCAGCATCGACGACTGCGCCGCAGAGCAGCAGCGTCAGCTGGATCAGCGATGCGTGGAAATTCATCATTGCCGCGCGCCTGCCCGGCGCGAGCGCGAGCCGCGCGCTATTGAGCACCAACCAGGCGCCTCCAGCTAAGGCGGCCAGCAGATAGAACCAACCCATGCCGAGAAACGCGGGGGCGAGCGAAGCGGTAACCAGCATTATCGATGCGCTCAGCACGGTGCGCGCGGCACGGACTTCGCCGATGAGCACCGGCAGCATCGGTACTTGAGCGGACGCATAGTCTTCGCGATACGCGATCGCGAGGCTCCAAAAATGGGGCGGTGTCCACAGGAACAGTATGAGCGCGAAGGCGAGCGGCAGCGGGCCGGGGGTGGGGTTCACCGCCGCCGCGCCCGCCAGCACGGCAAAGCTGCCGGCGAGCCCCCCGATCACGATGTTCCAGCAGGTTCGTCGCTTCAGCCACACTGTGTACACTGCGCCATAGGTGAAAGCGCCGAGGAAGACGTAGAGCGCGGCCACCGCATTGGCCGCGAGCGCGGCGAGCAGCACGCCGGCCGTGCCGATCGCGATGATCGCCGCGAGCCACGCGGGCCCGGGATGCAAGATGCCGATGACGAACGGGCGCCCGCGCGTGCGCGCCATGCGTGCATCCAGGTCGCGCTCTGCGAATTGGTTGAAAGCGCCGGCGGCGGCGGAAGCAAGCGTGACCCCGAGCGCCAAGGCGAAGATGCGCCACGCTGGAAGCGACGGCCCGGGTGTCACCGCGAGCCCTGCCATGGCCGTGAAGCCGATGACAAGCCCGATGCGCAGCTTGAACAGGTCGAAAAACAGGCGCGCGCGCGATACCCCCGCGCGGGTTTGCGCCGGTGTTAGGACTTGCTCGTTCGCGTGCGGCATCATGCGCTCCGGAGTCGACTGCGGTTGGAATTCATTGCGCTCGAAGCGCCGCTCCGGTTAGACAAGGAGCATACCAAGGGCACGCAAGCGAAATCGAGAGCGTGCAGCATGGCGTGTTTGCGCAGGGTGAGCGCATTCCTGCGAGTGGCGAGGCAAGCCAAGATGATCGGATCGCATCAATGCCTGTTCGGCGTAACTTGTGCAGCCTGAATTATAGACAGATTGGAGAGCCTATTTATCCACATCGAAACGAAGATAGCGCGCACACCTTGCCGATTGAACGTGCTTGCATTTCAAATTGCGGAAGCTATCCTTAAAGACCGATCATTGCGTAATCCCCTGCTTGGGACCGCGCCGCTGGAGAAATGCCATGCCCTATCGAGCTATCAGAACGATCATTGCGAACCAGGCCATTCTTGTTGCGCAGCCGCAGACAACTGTTGGCAAAGCCGCAGTACTGATGAAAAAAAAGAAGGTCGGCACCGTCATGGTAGTGCAAGGCAGGCGCTTGGTCGGGATCTTCACCGAGCGCGATGCGCTGTTTCGGGTACTCGCCGAGGGGCGTGATGCGGAATCCACCCCGCTTGCCGACGTAATGACGCCCGATCCGCAAACAATCCATCCGGACAAGCTTCTGGGGCATGCGCTACACCTGATGTTCGAGGGTGGTTTTCGCCATATGCCGGTCGTCGAGAATGGGCAACCCATTGGCATGGTATCGGCGCGCGACTCGCTTAGTCCAGAATTGAAGGAGTTCGCATCTGAATTGGAAGACCGCGAGCATATCGCGGAGATTCTTGGTTAGCCGATTTGCGAATTGCAGATCCGCAAAGCCGAAAATTCAGGGCGATGCGGCCAACAGAGCCGTGCCACGTGCTTGGTTGCTTGCCCTAGGCGGCCCGGCTGTGTCGCCGCTCTGATCAAGTCAGCACGCAGCACTACATGGTAGAGCGCCAGTGCCTCGTGGAATTGGTGGTCCTCACACGATAGCAATTTCGCATTCATCAATAGTCCCTACTGCAATAATGGCGCCAAGTGAGTACGGTAGGCAGGGTCAGCAGCTAAATTAGGGCTCGCAGCCTTGTTAGTTGCGAAGATGCCTCCATGTACAAGAGACTAGGCAACGGATGCACAGTCATTCACCGCCGATTGGTTTGGATGTTCGTAGGAGAACAATATGCTAAACATGACACTCTATAATCCGCTCGAGGATGCATTCGAGAATTTCTTCCGTGGCACCCCTGTGTGGCTGAGTGGCCCCGAGACGCGTGCGCCCGCGCCAAGGCAATTCCGCATGGACATAACCATGAACGACAAGGAGTATCAGGTGCTGGCCGAAGTGCCCGGCGTCAAGAAGGATGAGATCAGCATAACTATTAACGGCAACGAAGTTACGGTTTCCGTGGAAGCGAAGCACGAAAAGGATGTCATGGACGGCGAGACAGTCCTCTGCGCCGAGCGCTATTACGGCAAGATCGAGCGCTCGTTCGCGCTCGATCAGGAGGTCGACGAAGCCGCCGCTGAAGCCAAGTACAATGACGGTGTACTGGAACTCACGCTACCGAAGAAGACCGCAGCGGTGGTAAAACGACTCACGGTGCATTGAGCCGCGGCTCGCACACCACGAATTGTATCGACCGAGGGATCAGCGTGGCCGTCTGAGAGGTCGAATATCCCCGTACCCGATGTGCAGTTGAGGCGTACGTACACAGACCCCGCTTCGGCGGGGTTTTTGTTGATGGCCGGGACATGCCCTGCATTTACCGGTTACGGTCGCGATAGCGCGCTGCGGCTCGGCTCGACTGTCGTCAAATGGAGACAATCGCGATGCGTATGAGCACGAATCTAAGCTTGCTATTCCCTGCCGTTGGCATAACGTAGGAACCATTGCGCCCACGCAGGCGCGAACTTCCACTCACTCTATCACCCACCACCGATGAAAGCGTACATGGCATCACCGATTGAAGCATACACGGCCTCACCTATAGAAGCGTACCCGGCGTCGCCTGCGGAAGCGGGACCTCGAGCGCGCTACAAGATAAACCTCGATGCAGGTTATTTGCGCGCGCAATTGCATAACCGGGGGACGGTGGAGGAAATGCAAATGTTTCTGGATACCGTCGCTCGCACAGGAAAAGTACTTGCGTGCGGGCGCTTCCTAATATCTGTTGATGCATCGATTCCCATGTCCATGCTTGAGCAGTCCGCATTTCTTGCTCAGCTCAATGAGCTTGGGGTGCGTCCTGCGCACAAGGTCGCGGTTCTGGGCCATGCGCAGCATCCTGGCACTGCGGATGACTGCGTCGAAGCGTTCGCGCGGCAACCGGGCATGAATGTTCGGGGGTTTGCCGACGAGGCGGCAGCACTGCAGTGGGTCAGGAACCGGCGCGAGGAGCAAGATCGGCGCCACGGGCAAACTCCGCGTCTCGATCAACCACTGCGCCTCGGGCAAGATCGGCGCAATGGTCAGGTTAATGAATGGACGATTTAGTGGCGAACGAACTCAGTTTGCCCCTGGTATCGTCATAGTCTCATTCTGACTCACTGGCACAGCACAGACATCGACGCCGCGTCCTGAAGGCGTGCTGCCGCACAGACAATGGCATAAAACGGGGCGTAGACTGTGCGCTCTACCCAACCAGAAGGAATTTGTGATGAGCATCAGCCTCGAGCATTTGGATTATCTATTCATTTACGCCAGCATCTTCTTATTCGCCGCCCCACTCCTTTTGTGGCTATTTTTCCGCGGCGCCTTGCCAACGTTCGCAAGGAACGGGACTACGGATTCGCTGGACGATCGCATGGTGCCGATTTCACGCCGCGCTCTGCACCATCCGGGTGAGGTGCGCCACGGTCAAGAGCGGCGCCTCGCACAAGAGCGGCGCCTCGCGCAAGATCGACGATGCTTTCAAATTAATGCATTGGCGATTTGATGGCGAATGAATTCATTTTTGCCCCGCGTAGCGTCGTCATTGCGTCGCCCCGCGATCATCTGCCACGGTGAGTGGCGCTACTTTCGCTTTTTGCCTAAGCTTCCCGCGCTATCGAGGCGTTGATGGCCAAGCGTGGATTTGCGGCTAGCCACCCAATTGCCCGCGGACATTCCTCGAAGTTCAGTGGAGTGCACGCCGCGCGGTCTCTCGCTCCCGCCATTGTCAACCCCGCGGCTGGCGTGGCGGAGGACATGACAGAACTCGAAGGCCAGAACCCCTTGCTAAAAACAGGGGCCGTGCAAAGCGCGATTTTCAACAGCGCCAATTTTTCCAGTATCACCACTGACGCCAAGGGCGTCATTCAGATATTCAACGTTGGCGCCGAGCGCATGCTGGGCTACGCCGCCGCCGATGTGGTGAACAAGATCACGCCGGCCGACATCTCCGATCCGCAGGAAGTCATCGCGCGAGCCAAGGCGTTGAGCGTCGAGCTCGGAACAAGGATTGCACCGGGCTTCGGTGCACTGGTGTTCAAGGTCTCACGCGGCATCGAGGACATCTACGAGCTCACCTACATCCGCAAGGATGGCAGCCGCTTCCCGGCGGTGGTGTCGGTCACGGCCCTGCGCGATACGCAAGGCGCAATTATCGGCTACCTGCTGATCGGTACCGACAACACCGCGCGTAAGCACGCGGAAGAGGCGCTGCTCAAGGCGGGAGCGCTGCAGAGCGCGATTTTCAACAGCGCCCATTTCTCTAGTATCGCCACTGACGCAAACGGCGTCATTCAGCTATTCAACGTCGGTGCCGAGCGCATGCTCGGCTACGCCGCCGCCGACGTGACGAACAAGATCACGCCGGCCGACATTTCCGATCCGCAGGAAGTGATCGCGCGTGCCAAGGCGTTGAGCGTCGAGTTCGGAACAAAGATTGCGCCGGGCTTCGAGACATTGGTGTTCAAGGCGTCACGCGGCATCGAGGACATCTACGAGCTCACCTACATCCGAAAGGATGGCAGTCGCTTCCCGGCGGTGGTGTCGGTCATGGCCCTGCGCGAGGCAGAAGGTGGAATCATCGGCTACCTGCTGATCGGTACCGACAACACCGCGCGTAAGCACGCGGAAGTGGCGCTGCTCAAGGCGGGGGCACTGCAGAGCGCGATTTTCAACAGCGCCAATTTTTCCAGCATCGCCACCGATGCGAAGGGCGTCATTCAGATCTTCAACGTCGGGGCCGAACGCATGCTGGGCTACGCCGCGGCCGACGTGATGAACAAGATCACGCCGGCCGACATCTCCGATCCGCAGGAAGTGATCGCGCGTGCCAAGACGTTGAGTATTGAGCTCGGAACAAAGATTGCGCCGGGCTTCGAGGCGTTGGTGTTCAAGGCGTCACGCGGCATCGAGGACATCTATGAGCTGACCTACATCCGCAAGGACGGCAGTCGTTTCCCGGCGGTGGTGTCGGTCACGGCGCTGCGCGATGCGCAAGGTGCAATCATCGGCTACCTGCTGATCGGGACCGACAACACCGCGCGCAAGCTGGCGGAAGAAGCGCTGCTCAAGGCGGGAGCCCTGCAGAGCGCGATTTTCAACAGCGCCAATTTTTCGAGTATCGCCACGGACGCGAAGGGCGTCATTCAGATATTCAACGTCGGCGCCGAGCGCATGCTGGGCTACGCGGCCGCCGACGTGACGAACAAGATCACGCCGGCCGACATCTCCGACCCGCAGGAAGTGATCGCGCGTGCCAAGGCCTTGAGTGTTGAGCTCGCCACGCCGATCACGCCGGGCTTCGAAGCATTGGTGTTCAAGGCCTCGCGCGGCATCGAGGACATCTACGAGTTGACCTACATCCGCAAGGATCGCAGCCGCTGCACGGCGGTGGTGTCGGTGACGGCGCTGCGCGATGCGCAAGGCGCAATCATCGGCTACCTGCTGATCGGCACCGACAACACCGCGCGCAAGCAGGTCGAGGCCGAGCGCATGCAACTCGGTCAGCGCCTTCGCGACCATCAGTTCTACACGCGCTCGCTGTTCGAATCCAACATCGACGCGCTGATGACCACCGATGCGTGCGGTATCATCACCGACGTCAACAAACAGATGGAGGCGCTCAGCGGCTGCACGCGTGACGAGCTGATCGGCGCGCCGTTCAAGAATTATTTTACCGATCCGGAGCGGGCCGAGGCGGGCATCAAGCTGGTGCTGAGCGAAAGGAAGGTCACCAATTACGAACTCACCGCGCGCGCGCGGGACGGCAAGGAAACTGTGGTCTCCTACAATGCGAGCATCCTCTACGACCGGGACCGCAGGCTGCAGGGCGTGTTCGTCGCGGCGCGCGACATCACCGAGCTTAAGCAAGCGGAGATGCAGATTCTCAATCTGGCTTCGCATGACGCATTGACGCGGCTGCCCAATCGCCGCATGTTGATCGACCGATTGGGCCAAACGATGGCCGCCAGTAAACGCAGTGGTCGTTTTGGCGCGCTGATGTTTCTGGATCTGGATCACTTCAAGCCGCTCAACGATACGCACGGGCATAGCGTGGGCGATTTGCTCCTGATCGAGGTGGCGCGCCGCATCAGCAGTTGTGTGCGCGAGGCGGACACCGTGGCGCGTTTCGGCGGTGATGAGTTTGTGGTGTTGCTCAGTGACTTGCATGCGGACAAGACCGCATCCGTCACCGAGTCGGGCATCGTCGCGGAAAAGCTCCGCGCCATCCTGGCCAAACCCTATGTACTGAAATCTGAACAAGAGGGTAAAGCGGCCGCAAGCTTCGAGCATCACTGCACGTCGAGCATCGGCGTGGTGCTGTTTCTCGGCCATGAGGCCGGCACGGAGGAAATCATCAGCCGGGCTGATATGGCGATGTATCAAGCCAAAGAGGCCGGCGGCAATTTGATTCGCAATTTCGAGGCGTAATCAACCAGGCACTTTGCAGCCAATCGCGAGCATGCACGCTGCGCGCCGCGACGGTATTTCCTGCACTCCCTGCTTGGCAAAGTACTCCTGGACGTCGATGCGATGTCGAGTCTATTCCACTTTGAGATTGAGATCGCGGATCACACGTCCCCACTTTGCGAGGTCTTTGCTGATCAAGTCGCTGTATTGTTGCAGCGTGCCGCTGATGATCTCGGCGCCGGCGAGCTTGTCCTGCACCTCCTTCATCTGCAGCAGCGCATTCACGTCGGCATTCACTCTACGTACGACGTCGGGCGGGGTCTTCGCCGGGGCCATGAGGCCGAACCAGGGGCCCATTTCAAAGCCGGCGATGCCGAGCTCGTTTACGGTTGGCACCTGAGGCAGTGCCGCGGAGCGCTTCATCGCGGTGATCGCAAGGGCTTTCACCTTGCCCGCCTTTACGTGGGGAAGCTGGAACATGTAGTTGTCGAACATCGCCTGCACGTTCCCGGCGAGCAGGTCGGTGAGCGCCTGGGAACTGCCCTTGTACGGGACATGCGTCATCTGGATACCCGTCACCGACTTGAAGAGCTCGCCCTGCAGGTGGACCGAGGAGCCGATGCCGGTCGAGCCGTAATTGAAACGCTTCGGTTCCGCCTTCGCCAAGGCGATGAATTCAGGTACCGAATTCGCCGGCACGCCGGGGTTGACGACGAGCAGGTTCGGGGTTGCCACCATCAACGCGATCGGAGCGAAATCCTTGACCGGGTCGTAGGTGAGGTTGCGGTAGAGGTGGGCGTTGATGACGTTGTTGATCCCTGCCACCAGCAGGGTGTAGCCATCGGCAGGCGATTTGGCGACGAACTCCGCAGCGATGTTGCTTCCGGCGCCGGGCTTGTTCTCGACCACGACCGGTTGGTTCCATTTGTTGCCGAGCTCGCGCGCGACGATGCGCGCAAGCGTATCGGTGAAGCCCCCAGCCGCGAACCCGACGATGAGCTTCACGGGTTTATCCGGGTACTGCGCCGACGCGGGTATGGCAAGCGATGCGAATGCCAGGGCAAGAGTGGCGCGTCGTAATGTCTTCATGATGGCGTACATGTGCTGTACCTCAAGCTGCCGGCGGCAGCGAAATGTGGAAGGAATCACGCGCCGCAAGACGATTGGCGTAGCGCTCGAGATTCGGGTGCGCGCCGCGCCAGTCGAATTCCTGCAGCACGACATCGAGGTAGCCTAGCGCATAACCCGCGGCAACGTCGGCGAGGCTGAAGCGCACGCCGTAGCAGAACTCGCGCTCACCGAGCTCCTGCGACATGGTCATGAGCGCGCGCTCGATTTTCTTGCACTGTTTAGCATACCCTTCCGCGTTGGCCAGGCTGCCGTCGGGCCTGCGGTACTCGTGCGAGAGTAGGACGGCAGCGTCCACGACACCATCGCCGATAGCCTCCCAGCGCCTGACCTCGATACGGTCGGCGAACGCATCGGGAATCAGCTTCGGCCCGGTGCCCACGACGTCCAGGTACTCGACGATGACCGGCGAATCATAGAGCGGCTTGCCGTCATCGCGCACGAGCACCGGGATCTTGCCGAGTGGATTGAAGCTCGGGACGCGCGAATCCGGATCGGATGGACGGTCGATCACATAGTCGTAGGGGATGCCCTTCTCTGCGAGCACGATGCGCACCTTGCGTACGAAAGGGCTTCGGGGTGTGCCAACTAATTTCATCGCAATCCTACTTGTCCCGCATGGCGCGTGCGCGCTTTGCGGCAGGGCGTTCCCAGCAGGTATTCAGCCATGCCTTCAGATGCGGCCACTTCGCGAGATCGATCGAAAGACCGCGAAACAGCGCTCCGGCGACGTTCAGGTCCGCCACGGAAAACGCCGGGCCGGCAAGCCACTGGGATTTCGTCAGGGCGATCTCGAGCACGTCGAACGCCGGCACGATCTCCTGCCATGCCGCATTGGCGATTTCGGGTTTGCGCTCGGCCTCGGCCAAATCGTTGGTGTGCCTGCAGTAATTCACGATCTGGCGATCGAGCCGGTCCGTCTCCCACAGGCTCCATTGCAGCACGAGCGCCTCCTGCTTAGCGTCAGCGGGGAAGAGCGGGCTACGGTGTTTTTTCGCCAGGTAGAAGTTGATCGCCATCGACTCCGACAGGATGAAGCCGTCGTCATCGATCGTCGGCACGCGGCCGTTGGGATTGAGCGCGCGGTATTCCGGCGTGCAGGTTTCAGGCGAGCGCGGCGCGAAGTCCTTATGATCGTAGCTGATCCCGAGTTCGCCCGCCATCCACAATACGCGTAGTGTGCGGGATCGGGCGGAGCCGTAGATGCGCAGCATGTTGTCCTCCGAAGCCAAATGAAAGCGCGAGTTTAAGCGATATTGGGAAAGCATGAATATCGAGCCGCCGCGCGCGCGGCTCGCGCTTGGCCCATGGCCGTGACAGCGCTACGCTTGCAGGAGCGCACGCAGGCTGCGCGCATCCGTGAGCTTCTCGATGACATCCTTGGGCAGGGGCTTACGCAGCGCCGTCGCGATATAGGCGCTGACTTCCTGCATGACGGGCGAAACCTGAGGCGCGGCCTTGGCCTTCATCAATGCGGCTTCCACGGGTGGGCACGCGCGACTTCTTCGTTGATGGCGAGGCCCCAACCCGGACCTTGCGGGATCTGCAAGTAGCCGTCGACGATTTCCGGCGCCGCCGTGGTGAGCTGGTCCTTCCAGGGCACGTCGTCGATTTCGATCTCCATGATGCGCACGTTCGGCAGCACCGCGCACAGGGACGCGCTCATGAAGGTCGAGAGGTGGCTGTAGTGATTGTGCGGGGCCACGTTGTGCTGGAACGTGCCCGCCAGATCGCCGATCTTCTTTCCCTGGGCCACGCCGTTCCAGGGCACGTCGATCATGAAGACGTCGGCGGCATGGCGCTCAAAGTAGGGCAGGTAGCCTTGCATGTGGAACAGCGTCTCGCCCGTGCAGATGCGCGTGGAAGTCGATTCCTTGATCTGACGGATGGCGTCCGGGTCCGGACTGTCGAGTTCGAGCCAATGCAGGTTGAAGGGCTCGAGCACGCGCGCGATGCGCATGCAGGCCTCGGGCTTGAAGTGGAAATTCAGATCGAGATTGATGTCGAAATCCGGACCGACGGCGTCGCGGAACGTCCCGATCAGCTTCTCGATGTGGGCAAGCAGCCAGTTGGGCACCCATTCGTCGAACGGTCCCATCGAGCCGTCGAAACCGCTCGCCCAGGTGCCGCCCTTGCCCGGCATGACGATATTGGTCTTCAATGCGGTAAAGCCGCGCGCGACCACCTCCTTGCCAAGCGCCGTGACGTCGTTCCAGTTTTCGATCGGGGGTGTGCCCACCGCCGCATGGTGGCGCACGCGTGTCGTGCCGCAATGCGTCCAGTACAGGCGCACGCGCTCGCGCGTCGGGCCGCCGAAGAGTTCGGCGACCGAGATGCCAAGCGCACGCGCCTTGATGTCGAGCAGCGCGCCTTCGATGCCGGCGATGGCTTTGGCGCCGATCCCGCCGGCGCTCGAGCGGTTCACGCGCAGCATATCCATGAATCTGGCCTCGTAGGCGCAGGGGTCCTGCCCGACGAGGTGCGTAGCCATGTCGGCCACCGCGCCGGTGATGCCGAGCGGCGTGCGCGTGTCGGAGCACTCGCCCCAGCCGGTGATGCCCGCATCCGTCTGGACTTTGACGAATATCCATGCGCGCCAGCCCGCGCCGACGACGAAGGTTTCGATGCCCGTTATTTTCATTTTGCTCCTCCCTGTAAGAGTCAGCCTCCGGCTCTGATCTACTTGCGTCCGGAGAGCTTGCGCCCCGCCTCCAATGCGGCATGCGTGCGGATCGGCCTCGGCATCAGCCAGCGATAGCCCAGCCCGATCACTTCCGCGACGTTGTCGGGTTCGACATGCGGATGGCCGCAGGCGACCTTGTACTCTTTGCATGCGGCAACGATATCGGCCATTGCGGCTACCACCGCGGGGTGCTTGTATTGCCGCGGGAAACCGAGGCTTTGCGACAAGTCGCCCTCGCCGATGATCACCACGCCGATGCCCGGTACCTGCTCGAGGATCTTCGGCAAGTTCTTCACGCCCGGCACGTCCTCGCACATGATGCCCACCAGGATCTCGCCCTTGGGGTCGAGCGGCCACACGTCGGCGCGCTGGTAATACTCCTGCTGCGTGAGCCCCCAGTAGCGCGCGGCGTTGGCGGGCGCATCGCCGCGCTGCCCGCGGGGCTCGAAGCGCGGCGCGTTCTCGGGTCGCGCGTAGCGGCACGACGCCACGGCGCTGCGCGCCTCTTCCACCGTGCTGATGTGCGGCCATACGATGCCGTACACGCCTTGATCGAGCACCTGCTTCGCGACCCACTGGTTCATTTCGCCGCCGTTCGGGGGAATGCGCACCATGGGCGTCACCGCCGGCGCGAGCGTCCCGGACTCGATCAGTTGGCGGCGATTGAGCATGTACTGCAGACAGTCGCGCAAAGTCCTGGTGTCGTAGGCGCCGTGCTCCATCTCGAACACCACGCCGTCGTAGCCCTCGGTCGATATCGCCTGGGCGTTCGTCGTGTCGGCGGGGGAGAAGCTCACGAAAACGTTCTGGCCCTGCTCCAGCACCTTGATGATGCCGTTCAATCGTGGAATGTCCATGCGTCCTCCTTAGTTTGCCTGGAAGATTACCACCCTTTGTGAGGGGTCGCAGTGTGGGCATGAAGCTCACGCGAGTGGAGTAGTGGACGATGCTTCCTGATTGGCGAATGGCTGCTTTCCGCGAGTCCGGGCAACCGCCGCTTCCGGCACAAGACCGGCCGGCGGCGATTTTTCTCCATAGCGGCCATTCGCGCGAAGAACAGCCAGGAGGCTGTCTTACACGGCAGCTACGAGCTGTAGATGGTCACCTCCGGTAGTGAGTCCATTGGACTGCGCACTCCGCCACCGCCGACTTTCAAAACATGGGTGTAGATCAAATGGTCGTGGCCACGTCGGCATGGCCAAGCAGCTCTTGCACTGTTCGGATGTCGTAGCCAGCCTGCAGTACAGCCGTCGCAAAAGAATGACGAAGGGTATGCGGGGTGGCCGGCTTGGCAATGTCAGTGCGTGACAACGCACGCTTGAAGGCTCTTTGAAACGTTTGGTCATACATGTGGTGCCGGCGAACCACCCCAGAGCGTGGATCAATGGAATGCGTATCCTGGGGAAACACCCAGAACCAGGTCCACGATGCGCCAGCCCGAGGATATTTGCGGTCGAGAGCATCTGGCATCGCCACGCCGCCACGTCCTGCCTCCTGGTCGGCGGCCCACAGAACGCGCGCCCGCGCCAGTTGTTCCCGCAAACCTGCGACCAGCCGCCGAGGCAACATGACAGCTCGATCCTTTCCTCCCTTTCCTTCGCGCACGATGATCGTGCTGCGCCCAAAGTCGATGTCTTTCACCCGAAGCTGTAGACCCTCGTTGATCCGCATTCCTGTGCCGTAAAGCAATTGAGCAAACAGACGATGCTCACCTTCCAGGAAGCAAAGAAATTGCGCAACCTCGTCAGGGGTCAGGACGACGGGCAAGCGCCGCTTCGCGCGTGGTCTGCCAATCTCAGTCATCCATGGCAAATCTACCCCGAGCACTTTGCCGAAAAAGAACAACAAGGCCGAAAGTGCTTGCTTGTGCGTAGACGCCGCCACAATCCGCGAGCTGACCAGCCATGACAGGAAGGCTTCCACATCCGCGCCATCCATCGTTGCCGGATGTCGAAGGCGATGGAATCGGATAAAGGTACGCACCCAATAGACATATGTTTCCTCCGTGCGTATGCTGTAGTGCAAATAGCGGATGCGCTCACGCAGTTGGTCGAGCACCTTCGCGGATTTCAAAGGGGGCAACTGGGGCGTGCTGCTTTTCACGATTATTTAATACTGTATATTTGTACAGTATAATCGTTGAAGAGTCAGGTCACAAGTGGCTCTTAGCGCAATCGACGGCGCCGAGTTAGGGAGCGCGTGCCGGAGTTAGGGCGCAAAACTGTCTCCCTATAACAAAGTTAAGCGCCTTTTCCGACCAGCGGCCATTGCGCGTATCATTTTGCTCATGAGTCCGACCGTTTTTCGCGAAGGTGGCTTTCGTTTTTATTTCTTCTCACGGGAAGAATCGAGAATACATGTGCATGTTCAAGGTCAAAATGGAGAGGCCAAGTTTTGGCTTGAACCCTCGATCGAGCTTGCCCAATATGTTGGCCTCACACAGCGCGAAATCAACGAGGCACTTCGATTAGTTCAGGAGCACCAAAATGACATACGCAACGCCTGGCATAAGCACTTCCCCGGTTGAAGTAACCAACATCTCAAAGCATGGCTTCTGGCTTTTGCTTGAAAATGAAGAGCTATTCCTGCCGTTCTCGGAGTTCCCTTGGTTTCACAATGTACCGGTTGGCAAGATCCTGAATGTCGAACTCCCATCTTCGGGGCACCTCTACTGGCCCGATCTGGACGTTGATTTGGCCGTCGAGTCCATTCGTCATCCCGAAAAGTTCCCACTTGTCAGCCGAGTCGGCGCTTAACAACCGGTTGCACGCGACGCCTGCCGGCGCGCCTGAACCGGAACGTGTGCGCCGGGCATGGCGCGTTACTTTGTAGGTGAAAGTCCTATGGCCAGGTTTTCGCAGAGCCGAAGGCAAGGAGAAGGGCAAGGGCGTCGTTGCGAGGCGGGGTCTGAAGGAAGCCCAATCCGAAGCTGCGGGGCGATGAACAAAAACCGGATATAAGGCGTGATGGGATGCAATATGCTTTGCACATTGACTCAATCTGCCGAACCGCCGGATACGTGACCCGTACGTCCGGTGGTGTGGGAGTTGCGCCTTGAAAGCGCATGGAATTCAGTCGCCTGAAATGGCGACCGCGGCAAAGCTTAGCCAGCAGCCGCGTACCGAGTCTTGCGTGATGCCCGGTAACGGTCATTGCGAAGCGTAGACAGGGAGGTTGCAGGCCGGAACGTAAGTGAACGGGAAGATAGCCCCGAAATCACACTGGTTGAAGTAGCTGACCCTATCTCCCAATGGGGAAGGCGGAATTCCAGGGCGCGTCAAGGCGAGTGCTCTGGGGTGCTTCCGGGGTTCGTACCGCCAGCATGCAGCCGAAGGGTTTCATGTGAACAAGGGAGATCCGTCAGGTTCAGGCGAGAGCCTGTAGGACCCGACAAGCTGGTAAGGCGAGGACGGTCCGAAGACTTGGCGGAAGTCAGACTGGCTGATAATACTCTGAGGTTGGGAGAGCCGGCTACATGGGGAAGCGGCCAGCAGAAGTTGAATTGTTCGTGGGCAACATGGGCTCCATACAACGGGAGAGCAGGTCTTCTATGCAAAGAGAAGAAACACCAACCATGGAAACGGGACTCGAACGAATAGCAGCGAAAGCTCGGTGTGAACCAGACCTACGGTTTACCTCGCTGGCGCATCACATCACGCGGGAGCGGGTATGGGGAAATCTGTGTCAGATTCCGAAGCGCTCGGCCCCTGGGGTGGATGGCCAGACGGTGATGGAGGCGAAGGAGAGCTTTGGGGAGTGGGTTGAAGCCATGCTTCAATCCGTTCACCGCCAGGGATATCGAGCGCCGGACATCCGGCGAGTCTATATCCCGAAGCCCGGGAAGCAGGAGAAGCGCCCACTGGGCGTTCCTTGCGTTACTGATCGGGCGCTGCAGCGAAGCGCCGCCCAGGTGTTGTCGGCTATTTACGAGCAGGACTTCTTGTCGTGCTCATTTGGTGGTCGGCCTGGGCGGGGCGCTCATCATGCACTGGCAACTCTCAACGAGGTGATCGCCGGTGGCAAGGTGGGCTGGGTGCTAGAGGCGGACCTGAAGAATTTCTTCGGAAGTTTAAGTCACCAATGGTTGCTCCGGTTTGTGGAGCACCGAGTCGGAGATCCGCGCTTGATCAGCTTGATCCGGCGATGGTTGAAAGCAGACGTTCTGGAAGATGGAGAGGTTCATCCGAACCAGGAGGGGACTCCACAAGGCGGTTCGATCAGCGTCATGCTGAGCAATGTGTACCTGCACTACGTGCTCGATCTATGGTTCACGCGCGTGGTCAAATCCCGCTTGCGGGGTGAGGCCTATCTGGTGCGGTATATCGACGACTTTGTGCTGTGTTTCCAGTACCGGTCGGACGCGCTTCGCGTCCAGAACGCTTTGTGCAAACGGTTGGGAAAGTTTGGCTTAACCCTGGAACCGACCAAGACCAAGCTCGTCGAATTTGGTCGATTCGCGCAGCGACATGCGAGCAAGCACGCACGGAGGCGCCCGGAGACGATTTACTTTCTGGGTTTCACGTTGTACTGCACGCACAACTTGAAGGGAAACTTCAAGGTTGGGATGCGCACAGAGAAATCCCGCTTGCGGCGCAGCCTTATGTCATTGCAGGACTTGATGCGGCGAATGCGGCACTTGCCGGTCCGGGAACAAGTCGACAATCTCAATACCGTGTTGCGTGGCCACTATGCCTACTACGGCATTGCCGGGAATTTCAAGGCACTGCAGCGGGTACATCGGGCGGTGGAGCGGTACTGGCACAAAATGCTTTGCAGCCGGAGCTGGGCAGGTCGCATCCCGTGGGCTGTATTCCACCAGATCAAAGAGCGGCTTCCGTTACTGCGTCCAAAGCTGCATCTCCCCTATCGGGAGCTACAAGCTCTTGCGGTGCTGTGAATCAACTTCTGAAGAGCGTAGTGCGGGAAATCCGCACGCTACGTTCTGTGGGAACCGGAGGCGGGCGACTGCCTCCGGTGACCCGGTGGTGGGAGCCGCGAGGCTTCTCCCTATCCCGAATAGGCGTCTCCGATCCACCATGCTGACGTTTCGGTACTCCACGGTAGCAGGCTCGCACGATATGGAGCTCAGCTCTGGCGCTGCACGCGATGTTCTGGAAGCTATGCAAGGCCGCCCCGCATGGGACACGGTCTGCGTCGTCCCGACGGGAAACGAGCGGTTCCCATTCATGAACATCTCATGGCACGCCGAATACGGGCACGAGATCCAATGTTTCGAAACCCCTGAATCGAACAGCGAGTTCTTGGTCACAGACCAGGTCTTATCCTCGCCGGAGGTCTATGTTGAGCTGGGCGGCCAAACCCAGGAGTTGTGGCCGCGTCAGCTCTTCGTGCCACTCGAACTTGCGTTGGAAGCCTTGCGCTTCTTTCTTGAAACCGGCCGCGAGAACCAAGATCTTCGATGGGTTCCAATCAGCGGATTCCCGCGTCGTACAGTTCGACCTCGCCGCAAAGAGCTGAAGCCATGAGCGAGTTGCAATCTGCAAGTACCCCGTCTGCAGAGCCGCCTAACTTCTCATTCGTGCGGACGCCTGTCGGCGCCGCACAATTGGCACGTTAGACCGCATGACCTCGCCCGCATCCCTCGTCTTCGATCTTGATGGGACCATCAGTGACCCAGCGGTCGGTATTGGCCGCTCCATCAACTATGCCCTTCAATTCTATAGCTACCCGGCGATTTCCGAAGACCAAGTTTCCCAGTTCATCGGCCCGCAGCTGGACACGACCTTCGGGTCAATAACGGGCAATTCGTCACCAACTCACATCGCCGCCTTGGTTTCAAAGTACCGCGAGCGTTATGCTGATGTCGGATACTCAGAGAACATTCTCTATTCCGGAGTTCCTGAGGCATTGGAGGCTCTGGCTTCTGCGGGCGTAGCGATCGGACTTTGTACCTCGAAGCGCGTGGATTTTGCAGAAAGTATTCTTCGTCTGTTTGGGCTCCGTCACCATTTCCGCTTCCTGAGCGGCGGCGAAATCGGTGTCCATAAGAAGCAGCAATTGGCTTCCTTGCTGTCTGACCGCACAATATCTCTAACCTCGATCATGATTGGAGATCGCGCTGTTGATATTGAGGCCGCCAAGGTGAATGGACTTGGGTCCGTAGGGGTCCTTTGGGGGCACGGCTCTGTTGAGGAGTTGACAGCGGCGGGTCCCAATGCGCTCTTGGAATTCCCGCACCAGCTCGTGGAGCTAGGAAATGCGGTCTAACCGCGCGTCGGAGAACGGACGCGCCGATAAGCAGCGCGCGTATGGCTAGCGTCCGTGGCGGCGCGCCGCACAGCACGACGTTGGGCGTCGCATGCCGACCGAGCGGGCGTTAAGGGGGAGGCGCTTTGGAGCGCAGGGCTTTCTGGACGAGGTGAACCATGAGCGTTGAACGGCAAATACCGAAGATCGCGTGCTTACCGAACGGTCCGTACTACCTGCTTGCCGACACAGAACCAATTCCGGTGCCCAATTTGTGCCGCGCCAATGGCGAGGTCTGTGCCACGGTTCGAGGGATCGCTCTCTGCCGCTGTGGTGCTTCGAAGAACAAACCGTTCTGCGACGGAACGCACGGAACCAACCGCTTCACCGATCAGAGGATCGCCGACGATAGCCGGAATCGACGCATCAGTTACGTTGGCAAACGCATCACGATTCACGACAACCGTGGCATTTGTTCGCACGCGGGGTTCTGCACCGATCGTCTTAAATCGGTGTTCCGGATGAACCAAGAGCCTTGGATTGACCCGGATGGCGCAAGTGCAGAAGAGATCATTGAAACGGTAAAGAAATGCCCGTCCGGTGCACTGAGCTATTCGGTTGACGACGTCGAACACCGAGATCAAGATCGCGACCCGATGGTGACGGTAACCGACGATGGCCCCTACGCGATCACCGGTGGAATCGAGCTGATCGGGCTCACATTCGGCGAAGGTGCATCGAAGGAGCATTACACGCTATGCCGCTGCGGCGCGTCAAAGAATAAGCCGTTTTGCGATGGATCCCATTGGGAAGTCGGCTTCCGAGACGCCGGCCGCTGATGCGCTGTGTCGCGAGCCATGCGATGCGTCGCCCAACCATCAGTTGCACCGGACCGGCAACGACGGCGCTGCGCTTGTCGTTGGCGGTCGGTGAACTGAATCGTTATACAGCCTAGATCGACCGTGCATAGACAAGAGCCGAATGGACCTCGAAGAGGCAAGGAATATCATCGGAAGGTCCAGACTGATTGGTTAAAGAATGCCGAAGGCCAGGTTACGGTCGAGAAAATGATCACGAAGCCGAATAGGCGTCGAGGGCGAATCGATGTGTTCGTGAGTGCTGGAGGGGAATTCGCCCCCGCGAACGCCGCAGTTGGTTGTTACCACCCGGCAATAGGCGAAAACGCCACCATCCCGCGCGACTGGCGAAAGTTCAAAACCCGAAAGACGCCATTTCGGGAAATCGCTATCATGCGAGGCTGATTGCCCACGCGGTACGTCCCCTCGCCGGGCCCACGCTTCGGGCAGCGGAGCGAAATTCGCATGGGCATGGTGACCAAAGCAAGCCGGCGGCGCGGACTGCCGGAATACCGCTTCAAACGGAGTAGCCGGGTAAATGCTCGTTGGCGTTGTTTCGGATATTCACTGCAATGTCGAAGGCCTGCGGGCGGCGGTGACCGCCATGGGCCGAATCGACTATCTGATCTGTCTGGGTGACAGCATCTGCGATTATCGCTTTTCCAACGAAGTGGTCGCGCAGCTGCGCGAATACGAAGCGCATGTGATCCAGGGCAACCACGAAACGGGTTTTTACGGCCCCAACGGCGATCGCGCGCGCCAGGCGGCGTGGATAGACAAGGCGCAGTTCGATTGGCTGCGCGATCAGCCGCAGGAGCTGACCCTCGACATGGGCGGCAGCAAGATCCATGTCGTGCACTCCACGCCCTGGGTGCCGCGCGGCGAGTACGTCTACCCCAAGAACCCCAGGCTGCAGCGCTTCGGCGAGTCCGGCGCGGATTTCGTGCTGTACGGCCACACGCACATGCAGGTGGTCGCGCGCTTCGAGCGGACGCTCGTCGTCAACCCGGGCACGGCGGGCGACCCGCGCTTCGGCCCGACAATGAGTTGCGCCGTGCTGGACCTTGCTTCAGGGGAGGCAAGGCTTATCGACTATTCGCTGACGCCCGAAACCGAGGGCTCAGGCATATGAGAAATCAACCGGATTGCGGCTGAATTAGCGCCGTCGAGCATCGCGCCCATAGGATATTGGGCCCGCGCCCGGCCGATTGCAATGTCGATGAGGGTGTCGCTGTGGTGACCTGTTACCGAACGATTGCGTGGATGCGCGGGTGTCCGCTGCTGGCGGAAGCAGCCATTCGAGCATTGAAAAGCGCAGTGGCCGGATCGGGTCGGCTACGCTCCTCGGCAAGTTTGTGAACCAGACGCTGGGCGGTCTGCTGACCTGGGCATAAGGGCGCATACTGGGCGCTTACCCAGGGAGGGGGAATGAATAGTCGGCGCAGACCGATTATTGCGCTCGGCGCAGGAGCGCTCGCGAGGCCGCGCAGCGGCCGGATTAATTTTCGCTCAGTGCTCGCGAGCGCTGACCCGGCGCGCAAGCGTCGCCGCCAGCCGGACAAGCGAGTCGCGCGCGATCGGATTACCTATTGTCAGTCGTTCACAGGAGGAATGATGAAGAGAGTTCTACAGGCTGTTTTGGCTCTGGCCGCACTGCTGCCCTTGGCCGTTGCCGCACAGGGCTACCCCGACCGGCCGGTAAAGATCATCGTTCCGTTTCCCAGCGGCGGGCCCGTGGACCAACTCGCGCGCGAACTGGCCAACGGCTGGTCCAAGGCGCTGGGCCAGTCTTTCATCGTAGAGTCCAAGCCGGGGGGAAACATGACGATCGGCACCGCCTTCGTCGCTACTTCCGCGCCCAACGGCTATACGCTCTTGATGGGTAACTCAGGCGGCAATATTGTCACCCCGGCACTGATGACCAAGCCGCCATACGACGGCATCAAGGAATTCGCTCCGGTCGGAATGGCACTGTCCACTGGGAACGTTCTGGTGATAGGCCCACACGTCCCGGCTACCAATCTGCAGCAATTCATTGAACTCCTCAGGGCCAAGCCGGGACAACTGAGCTACGGAACACCCGGGGGCGCCGGCACGACGCTTTTCGCGGCTGTGTATTTCGAGCGAGAAACGAAGGTGAAATGGAACTGGGTGCCGTACAAGGGCGCGACGCCGGTCATCAACGACCTGCTCGGTGCTCATGTTGACAGCGCCCCCCTGAACGTGTCGGCGGCGCTGCCGCTGATCAAATCCGGTCGGCTGCGCGCGCTGGCCATTGCGTCGAAGACGCGCGCGAAGGCGCTGCCCGATGTTCCCACCTTCTTGGAGCTCGGCATTCAAGACGTTTCGGAAACGTGGTATGGCGTGCTGGCACCGGCCGGCACGCCCCCTGCGATCGTGCAAACGCTCTACACGACAATGGCCAAATATCTTACCCAGCCCGAGGTGCGGACGCGCTTAGAGGAATCGGGCTCGGAAGTATTCCTGCTGGAGCCACCGAAGTTCCTCGCCTTTATGCTCGAGGAAAAGCCCAAGCTGACGAAGATAGCCAAGAGCCTCGGCATCACGCTCGATTAGAGAAGAGGATCGGGAATGGATTTGGCATTGCGGGGCAAAGCCGTCCTGGTAACCGGCGGCAATCGGGGCATAGGTCGGCAGATTGCGCTGGCGTTTGCGGAGGAGGGCGCGCAAGTGGCGATTTGCGGCCGCGACGCGCAAACACTAGCCAAGACCGGCGCCGAAATCCGCGCGTTGGGAGTCAAGGCGCACACCATGGTGGCGAATCTGTTTCAGGCTGCCGATTGCAAGCGCGTGGTCGAGGAAACTGCCGCGGAATTCGGCCGGCTGGATATCCTCGTGAACAACGCCTCGACCAATGTCGGCGGTACGCTGCTCACAGCGGACGACGATCGCCTGATGGAGCGCGTGTATGGGAAGACGCTCGGTTCCATGCGCTGCGCACGCGCCGCGATTCCCCACATGCGGCAGGTCGGTGGCGGCCGCATCATCAACATCGGCGGAATGGCGGCGCGCAACCCGGGCGGCTTGCCGGCCGGCTTGGGCAATTCGGCGTTAGCCAACTTTTCCAAGAACTTAAGCGATGAAGTCGCGGCGGACCAGATCCTGGTCAATGTAGTGCATCCGTCCTTTTGCAAGACCGACCGCTATCCTGCGCGCGTCGCCGCGCGCGCGAAGGAGCGCGGGATCAGCGCAGCCGAAGCGGAGGCTTCGTTTGCAGCCGAATTTCCGATCGGCCGCATCGTAGAGCCGGCCGATATCGCGCCGCTCGTATTGTTCTTGGCCTCAAGGCACGCCAGCGCGATCACGGGCCAGACCATTGCCGTCGATGGCGGGGCGGGGCGCTCTATCATTTACTGACGCTGGCCGAGTTCGGCCAGGCAGCCGACGAGGCCAGAGCAGGTCTGGTGGAAGAACTTCGCGAACGCGAACCGCGAGGTGGCTCGACGATGCGTCGACATGTCTGCGCATGCGCGAGCCTCGATCACATCCTCGCCAATAAAATGAGTGTCCAAGATCGACACTGAACGCTCGACATCTCGGTCCTTCCCAGATGATGTGCGCTACCGTACAGACCGTGTTTGAGACTCCGTTTAGACTTCAACAGCGCGCGTGGGAAGAACAATGCTATCCCGGCGTGGCGCCAACGTAACCTGCAATGGCAGCTTCACCGATCAGTGGGTTGCAGAATAAGTCTGACCAGGATACGCACCGCGCCGAACGGGCCGTCCAGTTGCGGTCGGCATTCTTGGTACTGGGATGGATGCAATTCTTGATAAGGGGATCTAAAATGAAACTCAACATTCTCGCTCTATCACTAATGGCAGGCCTTGGGGTTGGATGCACCAATGTGCCGCTCGCGCCTTCCGTTTCGCTGTCCGATCTGCCGAATTGTTTCAATACCAATTACGACAAGGAACGTGATCTTTTCACCATAAAGAGCGACGCCGGCAATCCGGTGAATCAGCAGTGCTTGCTTACGGTGGGGCCGCGCGGGGACGCCGCGTCGCCGCAGCGGCTTACGGCAGGCCGCTACCGGGTTTATCTTTCCGACGGCGGCGGCGGTGGTGCCGGCGGAACCTTGCAGTCCTTCCTCCGCGGCGGTGGCGGCGGCGGTGGCGGCGGTGCCGGCGCGCAGGAAACGCAAACAACTGTCAATCTGACCGAAGGGGTCTACAAGCTCACCATTGGAGCAGGCGGGCCCGGTGGCAGTGTCTGCCTGCCCAATCTCGGCTTCGGCGGTGGTCCCGGATGGCTTGGAAGTCCAAGCAATCTTATCCGTGTTGCCACCGGCGAACTGGTGATCGGAAAGCCCGGGGCCGACAGATACGCGCGCCCCACACGAAGTGAAAACGAGCGCATGGCCAGCAGAATGGATGCAGCGAGCACTCGAGTGACCGGCAAGACGGATACTGCCCATGGCGGCTCCGGTCCCGGGCAAACCAGCGGCGGACACGGAGCCACCGCGGCGACTGCGAAAATCGAAAGTGTGGAAGCGACCTCTGGCGCAAGCAAACTCGTGCCGCTGGGTGCGGTGGCCGGGGGGGCGACTGGTACGACTTCCGTTGCTGACAAGAACGTGGGCGTCGGCGGCGGCGGTGGAGCGACAAGTGCCGGACACGGCGGCGAGGGCGGCGGAGAGAGCCCGGGCCAAAAAGAGAACCCGCCGGAGCGCGGCTCCCTCGGTAGCGGTGGTGGCGGCGGCGAAGGCAGCTTGGAGCAGTGCGACCCCGGCGCCCGCGGCGGCCACGGCTACTTTGCCGCGCGCCCGATTTAGCCCGGACTGCGCTGGTCCGACATCAACCCATGTCTTTCGGCCGGTGCCGTCTTACCGCTTCAGGATTGGTGGAATCTATCCCCATATAAACGCCGCGCTCCCATTTGCGCTTGAGCGGATCGCGCACCTTGAGCGCCATCTTCCCCACGCCTTGCACTTCGATCTCGACGGTTTCGCCATCTTGCAGCATGCCCAGGCCCTCGTGATTGGTGCCGCAGGAAATAATGTCGCCGGAATTGAGCGTCATGATCCTCGTGGCCCACTCGATCAGCTCGGGCACGCGGTGCTCCATGTCGTCGGTGTTGTAGTTATGGCGCAACTGTCCATCGTTCCAGAGGCGCACGACCACGTCGTTCGGCTCGGGGATTTCATCGGCGGTAGTAATACACGGACCGATGGGCGCGAAGGTATCGAAGGACTTACCCATCCAGCTCGCGGGCGTGGTCGCGGGCCAGGTTCTGCGGCCTTCGCCGCGCGCGGTGACGTCGATCATCGCGGTGTAGCCGAACACCGCGTCGCGCCAGTTCTCGCGCTTGACGCGCTTGACCGGACCCTTGATCACGAGCGCGAGTTCCGCTTCGTGCATGAAAGCCCAGGGTTCGGTGAGCTCGGGCAATTCGATGGTGTCGCCGGGGCCGATGACCGCGTCGGCATTCTTGAGGAACATGGAAAGCGGCCGCACCTCGCGCTGCGCGTGCTCCCAGTAATTGGCGATACAGGCGAGAAGCTTGCCCGGCCGCGGCAGCGGAGCGCGCAATCTTACTTTTTCCATCAGGACTGCCGGGCCGTCTTGAGCGAGCTTCTCCAATGATGGGTGCAGGCGCTCGAAATCGTCGATGATGCCCTGCATGGTCAATTGCGGCGTATAACCGCGCCGCACTGCGCCGGCGACGCTGACCACGCCGCGCGCGGTGAGCATGCCGGGCAGCATCTCGCTCTTGCCTTCGTTCTGGAACAGTACCAGTTTCACGTTATCCCCTAATCGGCATATTTCCGGCGGCGATCTGTTGCCGGCTCTGACTCTGACCAGCGTCGCAAATCAATTCTCTAACTTGATGTTTGCGGCTTTGATGATTCTGTTGAACCGTTCCAGGTCCGCCTTTAGCAGCGCTGCATGCTGGGCAGCGTTGGAATAGAAGCCGATCATCCCTTGGTTGGCCAGATTCGTCTTGAAATCAGGCATGACGGAATACTTGCCGATTTCGGTCGACATTCTGTCGACGATGTCTCTTGGCGTTCCCGCCGGCATCATGACGCCGTACCACGTGCCAATCTCATCCAGACCCGATAGACCCAATTCGCCAAAAGTGGGCACCTCGGGCAGTGCCGAGGAGCGGGTCTTGCCGGTAATGCCCATGGCCTTGAGTCTGCCGCTCTTGATGTGGGGAATGGCGGTAAGCGTCGTGGAAAAGTACATCTGCACCTGCCCACCGAGAAGGTCGGTGAGTGCCGGGCCGGCCCCCTTGTATGGAATATGTTGCGTCTTGATTCCGGCAACCGAGTTGAGTAACTCATGCGCGACATGTTGCGATCCTCCGGCACCCGGCGTCGCGTAATTGAGTTCGCCCGGCCTCGCTTTGGCGTAGGCGATGAGTTCCTTCGTATCGTTGACCGGCAGCTTGGAGTTGACGACGAGAACGAATTCAGATCGGGCAAAGGTGGCGACTGGAGCAAGGTCCTTGATGGGATCATAGGGAGCTTTCAGCAGCAAAGGAACGAGAACCAGGTTGCCACCGGCCAGCAGGATGGTATAGCCATCGGGCGGCGCCTTGGCCACAGCATCGACGCCGATCATCGTGCCCGCGCCGGGACGGTTGTCGACTATCACCGGCTGGCCCCAGCTTTCGGTCAGCTTCTGGCCGACTAGACGCGCGAGCGGGGTCGTGGTGCCTCCCGGGGCGTAGGGGGTGATGAAGCGGATCGGTTTGTCCGGATAACTCTGCTGGGCAGCGGCAGAGCCGGCAAGCGCCAGCAACAAACCCGTGATCACTATTCGCGTGACGGCGGTGGAAAATTTCATTTTTTGTGCCTCCTCAGTTGCAATCTGATAGCAAACTCGATCCTACTCTATCCGCGCTGACCTACTTGATGTCCTGGAAGCGCTTGCCTTCCGCGGCCAGCCGTTCGAGCAGCGGCGAGATCGAAAAGTCCGGACCCAGCCTGGGCGCATAGTGCTTGAGTTTGGCGACGACGTTCGCGAGGCCCATGGTGTCGGCATAGAACATCGGTCCGCCGCGGTAGACCGGCCAGCCGTAGCCGTTGATCCAAACGATGTCGATGTCCGAAGCGCGGATCGCAATGCCTTCCTCGAGGATCTTCGCCCCTTCGTTGATCATCGGATACACGCAACGCTCGAGGATCTCTTCCTTGGAGACAGTGCGCGGCGTATTGCCGGCCTTTGCCATGAAGTCGAGGACGATCTTCTCGGTAACCTGTGAGGGCTTCGCGTTGCGCTCGCCGTCGTAATCGTAGTAGCCGGCGCGGGTCTTCTGGCCGCGCCTGTCCATCTCGCACAGAACCTCGCGGATGGTCGAACTCTTCGATGTTTCCTTAGCCCAGCCGAGGTCCAGGCCGGCGAGGTCGGACATTGCGAACGGCCCCATGGGCAGGCCGAATTCGTAGAGCACGCGATCGATATCCCATGGCATGGCGCCTTCCATCAGCATCGCCTGCGCCTGCAGTGTGCGTGCACGCAGGATGCGATTGCCGATGAAACCCGGACACACGCCCGCGAGCACGGCGACCTTGCCGACCTTCTTGCCTACGTGCATCGCGGTGGCGATCATTTGCTTGGACGTCTTTGCCCCACGGACCACCTCGAGCAGTCGCATCACATTGGCGGGCGAAAAGAAATGCATGCCGATCACCGCTTCGGGACGGCTGACCGCAGTGGCGATTTCGTTGATGTCGAGCGCCGACGTGTTCGACGCGAGGATCGCGCCCTTCTTGACGATGCGATCGAGCTTGCCGAATACGTCCTTTTTGATCGCCATGTTTTCGTATACCGCCTCGATCACCAGGTCGCAATCGGCAAGCGAGCCCAGATCCAGAGATCTCGTGAGCAGCGCCATGCGCTTGTCGACGTCTTCCTGCGTCAGCCGGCCGCGCTTGGCGGTATTTTCGTAATTCCTGCGGATCACGGCCATGCCGCGCTCGAGCGCCTCCTCACTTGCTTCGACGAGCGTGACTGGGATACCGACGTTGGCGAAGTTCATCGCGATGCCGCCCCCCATGGTGCCGGCACCGATCATCCCGACCTTGTTTACCACGATCAGAGGCGTGTCCTCGGGTACATCCGGAATCTTCCGCACCTGGCGTTCGGCGAAAAACGCGTAGCGCTGCGCGGTCGACTGCGTGCCCTGCACCAGTTCCTGAAAGCGTTTGCGCTCGAACTGCAAACCCTCGTCGAACGGCAGATTCACCGCCGCCGCGATGCACTGAATGATGTATTCGGGCGCGTGAAAGCCGCGGAACTTGCGCGCATTGGCCTTGCGAAAGTCGATGAAGAGTTCCGGCTGACCGCGCGCGGCGCGCACCTTGTCGTCGAGGTCGCGCACTTTGCGCAATGGCCGCCCCTCTGCGACGACCTTTTGGGCGAGCGCGAGCGCGCCTGTGCGCAGTTCGCCCTCTGCCACGATCGCGTCGATGAGGGCCATGTCCAGGCATTGCTTCGCGCCCACATGCTGGCCCGAGGTGATCAATTCCAGCGCTTTGGCCGGGCCGACGATGCGTGGCAGCCGCTGCGTTCCGCCCGCACCGGGCAGCAGCCCCAGGTTGACCTCCGGCAGGCCGCACTTGGCCGAGGGCACCGCGATACGGTAGTGGCAGCACAAAGCCACCTCGAGCCCGCCGCCCAGTGCGGTGCCGTGTATCGCGGCGATCACCGGTTTGGGGGAATTCTCGATCGCGTCCTCGACCTCGCGCAGGGCCGGCGCGCGCGGCGGCTTGCCGAACTCGGTGATGTCCGCGCCGGCGATGAAAGTCCTGCCCGCGCAAATGAGCACGATGGCCTTGACGGCGTCCTCGGCGAGCGCCTTGACTACGCCGTTCAGGATGCCTTCGCGCACCGTCTGCGACAAGGCATTGACCGGCGGCGAATTCAGCGTGAGGACGGCGATCTCTCCTTCGACGGCCAGCGTGGCTACAGCGTCAGGTGCACTCATCGCAGTGTCTCCTTTGTGTTGTCGGGCTAAGCGTACCTCCGGGTACGAAGGCAGCAACGCAAACGTCTCGAGAGCGACTTCGGACTGGTGCGCAGCGGCTGCCCTGCGTGTCCCGAGCCGAGCGCCTCAAGTCCCGGTAAAGACGGGCTCGCGGCGATCGAATCCGGCTTTGACGCCTTCCTTGTAGTCGTTGGTTTCGCGCAATATCATTTGCTCGAACGCCTCGCGCTCGGTCGCCGCGCGAAACGCGGGGACGAGTTCCAGATTGAGCGTCTCGCGCGCGGACTGCATCGCCAAGGGGGCGATTTTCGCGAGCTCCGCGGCCATCTCTTGCGCCACCCGCCGCACCTGATCCTGCGCGACGAGGCGGTCGGCGAGCCCCATCGCGACGGCTTCCTCACCCGGGACGCGGCAACCCGTCAGCAGCAGCCACTTCGCGCGCTGATACCCGATCAACCGCGGCAGCGTGAACGTCATGCCGAAGCCCGGGTGATAACCAAGCGCGGTGAAATTGGCGGCAAGCCGCGCCTCTTTGCACGTTACGCGAAAATCCGCCACGAGCGCGAGCCCCAGCCCGGCGCCGATCGCGCTGCCGTGCAGTGCCGCGACGATGGGCTTATGCGTCTGCACCAGGCGGCGTGCTTCGTGATACAGATGCCGCGGCCGCGCGGCCTGCTGCTTGCCTGCCTCTTCGTCGTCGACGCGCTTCTTCAGGTTCGCGCCCGCGCAAAAATGTTTGCCCGCCGCCGCGAGCACGATGCTGCGGCAGTTCTTGTCGCGATCGAGTTCTTCGAGCGCCGAGGCCAGACTCGCGATGAGATCGACGTCGAGAAAATTATTCGGGGGACGCTGCAACTCGACCGTTGCAACATGGCCCTCGATACTGACGCCAATTTCTTCATTACTCATAGTCTTCTCCTTTTGAATTGATCCTTTTCCCCAGGATCGCGGCGATCGAATTGCGCTCGCACGCGGTGACAGCCGCCGGCTTGAACATTTCAGGCCGGAGGCTGGGCGATGACGTCCTCATACTTATGGCGTTTGGTGATCAGGCCCGCGTATTGAAACACATCCAAGCTTGAAACACGCATACTTGAACATCGCAAGCGGTTGCCCGCTGTGATCGGCCAAAATCTTGCCGGTCTTTAGCTTGTCCCAGGTGAATTTCGGGTCAGGCTTGCGCGCCGTGATGAAAAAGCCGTCCTTTTCGTTGATCTGGGCGAAGTGCACGGCGGGCGGCGGTGTGCCCTTTTCCAGGGGCGCGAACCCCTGCGAGGGTGCAGACTGGGCTACGTGCACGCTCCCGTCCACCAAGCCGTCAATCGCGGACTTGCCCGGTGCGGCCATCGAATATTTTGGTTCGAAGCCCTCGTCCCTCAGGAACCCGCCGGCGATTGAAGCAATGAGCGGCGAATAGAAGGCAGAAAAGCGCGTGAATTGGATACTGATCGGCTGAGCCAAGAGTCGCTCCTTCGATGATTGATCGCGCAAACCGGATTGCGCAGCGCAATGCCATTGTAGAAGATAACCAAAAACGTCGTTGCAGGATTGCTGAAACGATCCCCAACATGGGCATATTATTGCGGCATTCGATAGCCATCGGAGCAAACCATGATTCGACAGCTCAAGCATTCCAAGACGGCCGAAGTCAAGCTGGAAATCCAGGCCGAGGTGCGTGCGACCGTGGAAACCATCCTCGCCGACATTCTGGCTCGCGGCGATGCTGCAGTGCTCGAGTATTCGAAAAAATTCGATCATTGGTCACCGGCCAGCTTTCGTCTGAGCGCGCAGGCAATCGAGGAATGCGTGCGTGCATTGCCGGCGCGCGCGATCGAGGATATCCGCTTTGCGCAGACACAGATCCGCAACTTCGCGCAGATCCAGAAGGACGCGCTGCGCGAGGTCGAGGTCGAGACCTTGCCGGGCGTGGTGCTTGGTCACAAGAATATTCCGGTCTCTAGCGTCGGCTGCTATGTGCCCGGCGGAAAGTATCCGATGGTCGCATCGGCCCACATGAGCGTCGTGACGGCCAAGGTGGCGGGCGTCAAGCGCGTGATCGCAGCCGCGCCGCCGTTCGAAGGACGCCCCGCGCCGGCTATCGTAGCCGCGATGCACCTGGGCGGCGCAGACGAAATCTATTGCGTCGGCGGCGTGCAGGCCGTCATGGCCATGGCCCTCGGTACCAGGCAGATCGCCCCGGTGGACATGCTGGTAGGGCCGGGCAACGCCTACGTCGCGGAAGCCAAACGGCAGCTGTTCGGTCGCGTCGGCATCGACCTGCTCGCAGGTCCGACCGAGACCCTGATCATCGCCGACGACAGCTGCGACGCCGAGATGGCCGCCACCGACCTCTTGGGCCAGGCCGAACACGGACCGAGTTCGCCCGCTATATTGCTGACCACATCGGAAGCGCTGGCGCGCGCGGTACCCGCGGAAATCGAGCGTCAACTCGCGCTGCTGTCGACGGCGCCGGTGGCGCGCGTGGCATGGCAGGACTATGGCGAAATCATCCTCTGCGATACCGACGCAGAGATGGTGCGGGAAGCCGACCGCATTGCATCCGAACATGTCCAGGTAATGACGCGCGATCCCGATTATTTCCTGCAGCACATGACGAACTACGGCGCCTTGTTTCTCGGTCACCGAACCAATGTTTCCTATGGGGACAAGGTGATCGGCACCAATCACACCTTGCCGACCATGAAAGCGGCACGCTATACGGGCGGCTTGTGGGTGGGAAAGTTCATCAAGACCTGCACCTACCAGCGCGTGCTCACCGACGAAGCGTCGGTCATGGTGGGGGAGTATTGCTCGCGGCTTTGCGCCCTGGAGGGTTTCGAAGGGCACCAAAGGCAGGCGGACCTGCGGGTGCGGCGCCTTGCCAGGGCACGCTAATCTAGACTCTTGGCTTTCTTTACGATCGTCGCAGCTTCGGGCATGCGCCCAGGCGAGCCTGCACATAGCGATTCTTCAGACAGCGTAATCCATGTTAAATTTGGCGGCATCGGCGCGTTGCATTCGATGAGCGCGTCGGAATTCTTAACCTTCAAGGAAACTTCGATGACTGGAACCGTGTTGCTCTACGACCCTACCGCCGCGCGACTGGATGCTGGCGAACAGATGTTGCAGACCCTCGGCGGGCTGCGCGGAAAGGTCGTCGGTTTCATCGATAATGCCAAACCCAATTTCGACCATCTTGTCGACGCCCTGGCTGAACTGCTCATCAGCCGCTACGGCGTGAGCGCCGTAATCAAGCGCAAAAAACGTGCGGCGTCGATCGCCGCGCCGGAGGCCGTATACAAGGAACTCGCCGAGCACTGCGATCTGGTGATCACCGGTTCCGGCGACTGAGGGTCCTGCACGTCGTGGAGTATCCACGACAGTATCGAAATGGCAAAGCGCGGGCGCGCTGCGGTCACCATATGCTCGGATGCGTTCCTGACGCTAGGCCGTGCCCAGGCGCGCGCCTTGGGCTCCCCTGATTTGCCGATAGCCGTCATTGCACATCCTTTCGGCATACGCACGCGCGAGGAAGTGCGCAAGATGGCGGACCAGTGCGTGGACGAGGTGGTGAAACTCGTCGGCGCCTCGGAATTGAAATGAGCAGCCGCGACAACGCGCCTGAACGCGCCGCAATGTTCGAGGCGCCCGAGGATTTCGAGGCGATCAACAAGCTGTACCGCGAGCGGCGCTGGAGCGACGGCCTGCCCATCGTGCCGCCGACACGTGAGCGCGTCGAGCGCATGCTCGCGCATACCCGGCGCGCGCGCGGCGAAATCGTGGCGAGACTTGCACCTGGTTTCGGCGCAGCCACGGTCGAGCATGTGGCGATCAATGCGGTCCTCGCGGGCTGTGACCCCGAATATTTGCCGGCGCTCATCGCGGCGGTCGAAGCGGTCGCCGCACCTGAATTCAACCTGCAGGGCATACAGGCAACCACCAATCCCGTAGCGGTCTGGATCATCGTCAACGGGCCGCTCGCCAAACGGCTGGGAATAAACGGCACGTTCAATTGCCTGGGAGAGGGAACCTGGGCCAATGCCACCATAGGCCGCGCGTTGCGCCTGATTTTGCGCAACGTCGGCGGCGCGCTGCCGGGGGAAATGGACCGTGCAACCCAGGGCCAGCCCGGCAAGTACACCTTCTGCTGTGCCGAGAACGAGGTAGCGAATCCGTGGCAGCCGTTGCATGTCGAGCGGGGCTTCGCCGCCGAGAGCAGCACGGTGACCGTCGTCGGCGCCGAGGGCACCATGAACATGAACAGTCACAGCAAGGACGCCGCGGAGCTGCTGCGGGTCATTGCGGAAACGATGATACATCCGCCGAGCAACGAGTACACCCACGGCGGCGAGCCGTGGCTCGTGCTGAGCCCGGAACACGCCGACATACTAAAGCGCGGCGGTCTGGACAAAGCGGAAGTCAAGCGGCGGCTGTGGGAGGGCTCGAAAATGCCGGCAGCCCGGATGTCTGCTGAGGATCTCATGCGCGCGCGCGATTCGCGCGCCGCCGAACTGGGAAAAATCGGACCCGATACCCTGCTGCCGATCTCGCAGCGGCCGCAGAAGATCGGGATCGTCGTCGCCGGCGGCCCCGGCACGCATTCCATCTACGTGCCGTGTTTCGGCAATTCGCTGGCAGTCACGCGCGAAGTCGAAAGCCAATGAGAAAATTGACAACAACCCGTTGCATAAGCAATGGTTTTTGTTCTGAGATCCACCTCGAAGATGGGGTATCGCTTGACCATGCAGCACGCGCGGTTGACCCATCAGCGCATTAGGTAGTAGCCTAGCGCAACCATTCACCCACGCCACTTAGAGCGACCATGAACACAATTGCCGATAAGTTCATACTCTTCACCCAGCCCGGTTGAAGTAGCTGCCTTCGAGCGAAAGAGTTTCTTTCGAAAAAGAATATCGACTTCGTCGCGATCGATGTATGGAACGATCCGGGGGGGCGCGAAAAGTTGCTCGCGCTCGGCCTTCGCAGTGTGCCGGTGGTCGCGCGCGGCGAGCAGTATGTGTTCGGACAGAATCTCGAAGATGTTGCCGAGTTTGTCGGATTACAGGGTACCGGCCACACGCCGCTGCCGCCGGAGCTGTTGATCGGAAAATGGCTCACTGTGCTGCACGCGGCACAGCGCCTGATTTGCCAGATTCCGGACGAACGACTCAACGAACTCGTCATTCCAAATCGCCCGCGCTCGATCCGCCTCATGAGCCATCATGTGTTCCGCATCGGCGAGGCCTTTCTCGAAACCGCAGTCGATGGCGTCGAGTACGCAACGCAGCTTGCCAACGTCGCGCCCAAAGACGGCACGTTCACGACCGGCGAGGAGATCGCGCGCTACGGCGATACGGTGATCGTGGGTCTCGAAAAATGGTGGAATGGGCTTGCCGACAAATCGTGCCAGCACAAGGTAAAAACCTTTTTCGGCATGCAGCCGCTCCATATGCTCTACGAGCGTTCAACCTGGCACTCGGCGCAACATGCGCGGCAGTTGGCAGCCGTGCTCGAGCGCTTCGGCATTACGCCCAACGGCCCGCTCACCGCGGCCGATCTCGCTGGCTTGCCCCTGCCGGAAAGGTTGTGGGAATAGATGCAGCGGCCGGCTGAGCGCCGGTGCGTTGCCTTGCTGGGCACATTATTTGTCGTCGCCGCATCGCTTGCTCGAGCGATCGCAGCCGAGGGCGGTCAAGTCAAACTGACGCACGCGACGCCCGACGAGCAAATCCCAATGAAAGCCGCTGTCCCGAAAGTGACCGAGGACTCGATAAAGGCGGTTGTCCCGAATGGGGAATGGGTATGCGAGGAAAGAAATGGGGCGTGGGAAAAAGCGTTTCGGCTCAAACTGACTTCCAATAAGCTGGCAGCGGTTACACCCACAGGTCCAATCTTGCCGATCGCGGGGAATCCGGCCGTCTTTAGCGGCGCAATGACTTCACGCAACAGCGACATCTACAGCAAATTCGGATTCTGGAATATCTCTGCGGACGTAATGACATTGAAGTGGTATGCAGCCTGGCACGAGGATCCAGTAGAGTCACGTGCCATGGCTCGCGCTTTTAGAGGCGTGAACCGATATCCGGGTGAAGTTCAAATCGATGCGGCGATTATCGAGAATCTGGATAGAAAACGTTTCATAATATTCACTCCCGCGCGCGCTTTCATTACCTGACGCGCGGTGCGCCTGTGCGTGATGGGGGCGATCACATGCCGTGCGAGCATTCCTTTTCCGAGGTGAATGTGGTTCTCCGGCCGAATTCGCGTGGGCCGATCTACGCCGGCACAGCTTAAGTCACGGGTTCTCCACCTGGTGGAATCGTTTCATTGACACATGGATAAAGTCCATGTTAGGGTCGCGAAAAATCAAAGTTGGCCCCCCGAAACAGCTGTTCTTACCTAGGAGCGAGGACGTGATCAGAGACAATCGAAGTGTGAAATCGCTGGCGGCGATCGCCGTATTTTGCCTGGCCAGCCTGCCGCTATCGGCCGCCGCTGCGTGCGAATTGAAGCTGGGAATGATAGGCGTGATGTCCGGCCCCGCTGCACAATGGGGCTTGGCCATCAAAGGCGCCGCCGAATTGGTCGCTGCAGAAGCCAATAAGAACGGGGGGCTTCAGGTCGGCAACGAAAAATGCAAGACCTCGGTGGTGGCCTACGACGGCAAGTACACCGCGGAAGGCGCCGCGGCGGGGGCAAATTACATGGTCGGCCAAGGGATCAAGTTCATCATCGGACCCGTCGGCTCGCCCGAAATTACCGGCTTGAAGCCGATTGCGAATCGCAACAACCTGCTGGTGATGGGCAATGGTTATGCCAAGGATGCCATCGGTCCGCAATGGCCGCTCGTTTTTCACAATGGCCCTGGACCGAGCGGCTGGGCCGATCCGATCGTGCGCGTTGCCAAGACCAAATTCAACATCAAGAAGGTGGTCGTGATCGCGCCGAACGACCAGGGCGGGACCGACATAGCGAGCGTCGATGCCGCTGCCTACAAGAAGAACGGTATCGAGGCGATCGAGGAATACTACCAGCGCGGAACGACCAACTTCGCCCCGATAGTTACGCGCATCCTGAATGCGCGTCCCAACGCGGTCGACACTGCGTCATCGCCGCCGGGAGACGCGGGTGTCATCATCAAGCAACTGCGCCAGGCCGGCTTTGACGGTGCCATCGGGCGTCTGGGCGGGCCCGGAACGAGCGAAATCGCGCGCGTCGCCGGGGGCTACGACGTGCTCAAGAATTTCTACTGGTTTGAACCGGTCTACATCGACGACAAGGTGCGCGAAATCTCCAAAGCGTACAGGGATCTGCTGAAAGCCGAACCGCCCGAGAACAACCTGTTCTTCCAATGGGTCGGCGCGGCACGCATGGTCATGAAAGCGATCAGCAAGGCCGGCACCATCACCGATACGAAGAAAGTCGCAGAAGCGCTGCGCTCATTGCCGGTCGATGACCCCAATCTCGGCAAGGGGCAATGGATAGGTAAGGAGTTCTTCGGCATCAACCAGGAGCTATCCTTGCCGTTCGGGGTCGGCATGATCGTCAACGGCAAGGAACTCCCGGTCCAGCGCATCGCAGCCGCAACCGGCAAGTAACGAGCCCAGCTTGGAAGGGTTCGTTACCTGCGGGCTGATCGGTATCAGCCTGGGGGCGCAGTATGCGCTGCTCGCCCTCGGGTTCACGCTGATCTTCGGCATACTCGGCGTGGTCAATTTCGCCCACGGCGGCTTTTATGTCCTGGGCGGCTATGTCGCCTATGCCGCCGTGCATTATCTCGGCGCGCCCTATGTGCTGGCGGTCATTGCTGCGGCACTCGCTTCTGCAGTTCTCGGGTATGTGTTCGAATTGGTCCTGGTCGAGCGGAGGGTCGACGATCACCACGCGACCTTGATGCTCACGCTCGGGTTGAATCTGATACTGGGCACGGGCATGCTGGTCATCTTTGGGCCGGAGTCGCCGCAGTTCACATTTCCGATTACCGGCACGCTGCGTAGCGGTGGGTATTATGTTCCGCTCGCGAATTTCGTGGTGCTGTGCACCTGCCTGCTCGCGATCGGTGCGGTCTATCTGTTGATGTACAGGACCGACTTCGGGCGCGCGTTGCGGGCGCTTGCCGACGATCGACAAGTGGCGATGGCCCAGGGACTGCGGCCGCGGCTGCTGTTCCCGCTTGCGTTCGCGCTCTCCACCGGGCTTGCCGGGCTCACCGGCGCGCTCGTCACGCCGATCCTGTCGCTTTCGCCCAGCATCGGCGACCCGGTGCTCGCCACCTCCTTCCTGATCGTAATTCTGGGCGGGCTCGGCAGCATCGGCGGGGCGACGGCCGCCGCGTTCATCGTCGGCATGGTCGAGGCCTATTCGAGCGTCTATCTGGGCGGGTCGAAAGGCGCGCTGCTGCTGTTCGTGCTGGTCCTCGTCATTCTGGTCGTGCGGCCCTCGGGCCTTTTCGGCCGCGACGTTCGCGCAGCGTAACGCCGATGGCCATACGCAGCGTACGCCATGTCAGCGCCCCCGGCCCGGGCGAGATCGCGAGCGCGGTCATCGTCGCGTTCGCGTTTGCCGTTCCATTCGTTTCAGACAGTCAGCTCGTGTACTCGCTCGCGAATCAGATATTGATCGCCATCACGGCCTCGTTCAGCGTCTACATCATGCTGCGCATGGACCTCATGACTTTTGCGGTCCCCGCCTTCATGGCGCTGGGGGGCTACGCGTTCGCCATCGCGAGTTTGCGCGGAGGGATTACCGACACGATTGCTCTGGCAGCGCTCGCCTTCGCCATTCCGGCGCTCGTGGCGCTTCCGCTCGGCGTGCTCATATTGCGTCTTCGCGGTGTCTATTTCGTTCTGGTGACTTTCGTCCTGACCCAGATCCTGGACCTGCTGCTGTTCGAGACGCCGGGGCTGACCGGCGGCTCGAACGGCCTGGTCGGCATGCCCCCGACCACGCTGTTCGGGCTTACGCTTGACGATAATCGCGGCGTGCTGTTCGTCGCGGCAGGGCTCACGTTGGCGGCCACGCTGATCACCGCGGGGCTGACCAGTTATTTCCGGCAGCATTTTGCGGCGATCGAGGAAAACGAGGTCCTGGCGCAAAGCCTGGGGCTGGTCACGTGGCGTTACAAAGTGCTTGGTTTTGTCGTCGCCGCGGGAGTCGCGGGCATGGCCGGCTTTGCGCTCGTCAACATGCTGCTCACGGCGCACCCGAGTTCGTTCAGTCCGATTTCCTCGGTCAATTACATCGGCTACGCCATTATCGGCGGTCGCGGCTCGATGCTGGGTCCGATCGTTGGAAGCGGTCTTCTGGTCTGGGCCACGAACTTGTTCAGTATCCAGGGCGAATACTCGCAGGGCTTGTTCGGCGTGTTGATCATCATCGTGGTCATGCTCGCCAAGGGCGGCATCGTCGGTGCGGTGGCATCGCTATGTCGGCGGTTCACGCGCCATCGTCGCGACAGAGCGGGCGTGGCGCCGCAGACTGCGGCGCGCGAGGCGAGCACGCCGCTATGAACGGGGATGTGGGCGCCATGACGAGCCATGCGGGCGAAGGCGAACTGCGCGTAGATAAGATTTCGATGCGCTTTGGCGGGCTGAAGGTGTTCGAAGACATCAGCTTGCGGCTTTGTCCGCGCGACATTCTCGGCGTGATCGGACCCAATGGTGCGGGGAAGACCACGCTCATCAACGTCATCTGCGGCAAGCTTGCGCCCGCGGCAGGGCACGTTTTTCTTGGCGGCGCCGACGTAAGCGGAAAATCGACGCACACCTTGAGCCGCATGGGGCTGGTGCGCAGCTTTCAGCAGACGAATACCTTTCGCACGGCCACCGTGAGGGAGAATCTGTCGCGCGCGATTCGATTCAGTTCCGGATCGGCGGAATCCTGGCGTCGAATGGAAGAACTCCTCGACCGTTTCGATCTGTCTCAGCGGCTCGACGAACAGAGCGACAAGCTGCCTTACGGCTTGCAGAAAATGCTCGGCTTGTTGCTCGCCTATGCGACCACACCCAAGGTGCTCCTGCTCGATGAGCCCGCTGCGGGTTTAGAGGGCCGCGAGCGCAGCCGCGTGGACGATTTCGTCCATCACGCCCAGCGGGATCCGGGCTGCGCCATCCTCATCGTCGAGCACGACATGGATCTGATCCGCCGGCTTTGTCCTCGCATCATGGTGCTCGACGCCGGGCGGCTACTCGCGGAGGGCCCGCCGGACGAGGTATTGTCGCGCCGCGATGTGATCGACGCGTACGTAGGCGCGATCGACGAGGAGGACGAGTGATGCTGGCGGTAAGGGACCTGAATGTGCGCTATGGCGGAATCGTAGCGCTGCGCGGCGTCTCGATCGAGGTGAAGAAAGGCGAAACGGTGCTTCTGGTCGGCGCCAACGGCGCGGGCAAATCGAGTCTGATCAACGCCGTGATCGGTCTGGTACCGAGCGCGGGCGGCACGATACACTTCGACGGCCGCAGTCTTGACGGCATGTCCTGCGACCGGCGCGCGCGCGCCGGCATCGGCTATTCGCCCGAAGGCCGGCGCGTGTTTCCGACCATGTCGGTCGCCGACAATGTGCTGTCGGGCGCCTTTGGGTTGAGCCGCGCGCTGCAGCGGAAATCCTTCGACTGGCTGTGCGAAATGTTTCCGTTGCTGGCCGAACGCGCCAAGCAGCCCGCAGGACAATTGAGCGGCGGCGAGCAGCAGATAGTCGCGCTCGCGCGGGCATTGAGTTCCAATCCCACGGTTTTGCTGCTGGATGAACCGTTTCTCGGGCTTGCGCCGGTCTGGATACGGCGCATCAGCGACGCCATCCGTCAAATGCAGGAGCGCGGCACGACGATATTGATGACGGAGCAGATGGCGCGCCCCGCGCTGAAACTCGCGACGCGTGGCTACGTGATGCGTGGCGGCGAGGTCCGCCGCAGCGGCAGCGTCGCGGAAATTCGCGAGCTCGCGCTGGCCGAGGAGTATCTGTGATCGCAATCGTGCTGGTTTGTGTTGGACAGGACGTATAGGAGCGAATGATGGATCTTGGACTGGCCGGCAAGACTGCTGTCGTCACCGGCGGCAGCAAGGGGATCGGTCTGGAGACGGCGCGTAGTCTTGCGCGCGAAGGTGTAAGAGTAATGATCTGTGCGCGGCGTGTAGCGGCGCTCGCCGAGGCGGCTGCAGACATCAAAGCGACGACGCAACAAAGTGTCGAGGTCTACGCACTCGACGTAACGAAGCCGGAGGAGATTGCGGCGCTCCCGCGCATGGTCGAAGAAAAGCTCGGAACGATCGATTTGCTCGTCAACAATGCCGGCACCGGAACCTACAAGCCGTTTCTGGAGGTTACCGACGAGGAACTGCAATATGGCATGGCAATCAACTTCTTCGCCCAGTTTCGCGTCTGCCAAAAGATCATTCCGATGATGCTGGCCCATGGCGGCGGCCGCATCGTCAACATTTCAGGCGAAACCGGCATCACCGTCACCAGTCCTCCGTTCCTCTCTTCCTGCACCGGGCCGGCGAAGGCGGCTGAAATCCGCCTGTCAAAAATCCTGGCGAGCGAATTCGCGCCGCACAACATCAGAGTCAATTGCGTCGTTCCGGGGTTCGTGATGACGCCCGAGCGGTTTGCGAAATGGGAACGCGAGCTCGCAAAGCGCCCGCTCGGATCCGAGGAGGCCGAGCAGGCGCGCCATCAATGGTCCAGCAATCAGGCAATGCGCAATACGCGCTGGGGAACCCCGCAAGAGCTCGCGAACGTCATCGTCTTCGCGCTCTCTGACGCGTCTTCTTTCGTCAATGGTGCCGTCCTGGTGGCGGATAACGCGCAGGACAAATCGTGATCGCTGCGAAATCGTTTGTAGTCGAATGGTGTTGCATGATGCAAGAGGCGAACAATGCCAAATAGGGCAGATGGGGCGGCGCTAAAGCCCCTCGATGGTATTACGGTGATAGAGCTGGGGCATAGCGTGGCTGCTCCCTATGCGGGTTTGATACTGGCAGATCTCGGGGCACGCGTGATCAAGGTCGAAAATCCGGAAGGCGGGGATTATTCGCGCGGTTGGCCGCCGTTCGGGAAAGACACGGCCAGTGCGTATCTATGCCTCAATCGCGGCAAGGACGGCATCACGGTCGATTTTGCGCGCGAGGACGAGGTGCGCGCGTTAAAAAACTTGATTCTGGATGAGGCCGACGCGGTGATTCAGAATCTGCGCCCCGGCATTCTTGAGCGTTTCGATCTGACCCCGGAAAAGCTGCAAGCGGCGAAGCCCGCGCTTATCTGGTGCGATATCGGCGCTTTCGGCGGGCGCGGGCCGTTTGCGGCGAAGCCCGGCTACGATCCGCTGGCGCAAGCCGCGACGGGCATCATGAGCGTCACGGGCGAAGGAGGCGAGCGGCCGCCGGTGCGTGTGGGCGTTTCGCTGATCGACATGGGCTCTGGGATGTGGACGGTGATCGGGCTGTTGTCCAGCGTCATTGCACGGACGGCGAGCGGCAAGGGGGCGCATGTATCGACATCGCTGTACGAGACCGGGCTTGCCTGGATGACGGTACACCTCGCTTCCTACGGGACGTCGGGCAAGGTGGGCAGGCCCTACGGCTCGGGCATCGCCGAGATGGTGCCGTATCAGGCTTTCAAGGCTGCTGACGGCTGGCTCATGATCGCTGCGGGAAACGACAACCTGTTCCGCAAGCTATGCAAGGCTTTGAGCTTACAGAGCCTCGCCGAGATGCCCGAATACGCAACCAATCCTGCGCGTGTGGCCAATCGCGAGCGCTTGCTTGCGCTCGTCGCGGAGGCGGTTGCCAAGCATACGGTGGAGGGCTTGGGGCGCATGCTGGACGCGGCTGGGGTGCCCAACTCGCCGCTTTTGACGGTTGACCAGGTGGCGCGCCATCCGCAGACCGAGGCGATCGGCATGCTTGCTGCGTGCGCTGGCGACGAACTGAAGCTGGCTGGCATTCCGCTATCCTTCGATGCGGCCAGGCCGCGCTCGACTGGGCGCGCACCGGGACTCGGCGAGCATAATTCAATTTGGAAGAAATCTGGGGGTAATACCGATGAGAATTAATCACGCTGTGTTTGAGCAGATTTGCGGCGATGCGGAGATGCGGTCATGACCACGCAGGATCATGCGGATGCCGAAGTACGCGTTACATTGGGCGAGGATTTCCGCGATATGCGCGAGGCCGTGCGGCGCATCTGCGAGGATTTTCCGGGCAGCTACTGGCGCGAACTGGACGAGAAGCGCGGCTATCCGACCGAATTCGTCAAGGCGCTGACGAAATCGGGTTTCCTCGGCGCGCTGATTCCCGAGGAGTACGGCGGATCGGGCCTGCCAATACGGGCGGCGGCCGTCGTGCTCGAAGAGATCAATGCGAGCGGCTGTACCGCAAGCCCGGCTCATGCGCAGATGTACATCATGGGCACCTTGCTGCGCCATGGCAGCGAGGCGCAGAAAAGGCGCTATCTTCCGGCAATCGCCTCGGGCGATTTGCGCTTGCAGGCGTTCGGTGTGACCGAACCGACGACAGGCTCGGATACGACGCAGCTCAAGACGCGCGCCGAGCGCCGCGGCGACGTGTACGTCGTCAACGGACAAAAGGTCTGGACCTCGCGTGCGCTGCATTCGGATTTGATGCTGCTCCTCGCACGCACCACTCCGGTCGATCAAGTGCATAAGCGCACCGAAGGACTTTCGGTGTTTCTCGTCGATCTGAAGAACGCGGCCGCGCGCGGCATCAACATCAAGCCGATCAAGGCGCTCATCAATCACAACACGACCGAAGTCTTCTTCGACAACGTGGAAGTTCCAGCCGAGAACCTGATCGGCGAAGAAGGTCACGGATTTCGCTACATCCTCGATGGCATGAACGCCGAGCGCATCCTGGTCGCGTCCGAATGCATAGGCGACGGCCGCTGGCTGCTCGCCAAAGGCGTCGCCTACGCCAAGGAGCGCAAAGTATTCGGGCGCATGATCGGCCAGAACCAGGGCGTCCAATTTCCGCTCGCCCAGGCCTATGCGGAGCTCGAGGCCGCAGACATGATCGCGCGCCGCGCTGCGGCGCTGTTCCAGGCCGGACAGCCATGCGGCGCGGACGCAAACATGGCCAAGTATCTGTCCTCCGAAGCGACCTGGCACGCGGCCGAAGCCACGATGCAGACCTACGGCGGCTTCGGTTTCGCGCAGGAATACGACATCGAGCGCAAGTGGCGGGAAGTGCGGCTGTATCGGACTGCGCCGATATCCACCAATCTGATCCTCGCGTATATCGGCCAGCATGTGCTCGGCCTGCCGCGTTCCTATTGATGGGGTTATGGAAACTCTGAAAAAGGAGCCCATGGCCCCCTTTTGCTATCCCCCCATCTCAGTGAAAAACCTCGGACAAAAGATCATCGCCCGAGGTTTTTCAGAAGTTACCTATACGCCGTCGGCATGAATGAGGGAGGAAGAGCGGTGAGCAGCGCTAAGAGGCTTACGATCATCGATGTGGCGCGCGCTGCCGGCGTTTCGGTGGGGACGGTTTCGCGCGTTCTCAACGGGAACGCCAAGGTTCGAGACATTCTTCGGGATAAAGTCCAAGCCGCAATCAAGGATCTCGGCTATGCGCCAAACGCCGTGGCCCAAAGCATGCGCATCAAGTCCACGCATACGATCGGTTGCGTGATCCGCGAGATCAACCTCTCTCCTCTGGCAGCCTTTGTCAGAGCGGCGCACGACGTCCTGGATGAAGCGGGGTTTTCGCTGCTTCTCTCGAATTCGGAAGGCCGCCGCGAACGCGAAAGGGAACTGCTTGAGCGGCTCAGCGGCCGGCGTGCCGACGGCATCATGATCGGGCCTTACTCCCCGATCACGGAGGAGTTTGATCGCTTCCTCCACCGGTTGAACGTGCCTATCGTGTTGATCGATCGCGATCTGCCGGGTTGGGCAGATTCGGTAATGACCGATCATGCCAAGGGCGTGCGTGACGCGACCGAGCACTTGCTTGATCTAGGACATCGGCGCATCGCGATCATCACCGGCAGCGCGGATCTCGGTCCGGCACGCGAGCGCATTCGAGGCTACGTGGAGGCACTCCAGTCGCGCGACCTCGAGTCGGACCCCCTGTTGCTCGAAGCGTCGAGTTTTCTCCCGGATAAGGGATTCAGCTATACATCATCGGTCCTCGCCTCGAGACGCCCGCCCACGGCGATTATCGCGGGCGGCATCGGTATGCTGCCGGGGGTGCTTCAGGCGATTCGCGTGCGCGGCCTGCGCATTCCTGACGATATCTCCGTGGTTGGCGCGGGCGACTCGGAACTCTCCGAGTTTCACACGCCAGCGATCAGCATCCAGCGTTGGGATCAGGCTGAAGTCGGTCGATGTGCCGCTAATCTGTTGCTCGACCGCATACGCGGCAGTGCCGACGCTGAACCACGCCACGTCCTTCTGCCGAACGAATTCGTCGCGCGCGGTTCGACCGGGCCGGCAAAGCATGCGCGCGGACGCGGCAGCAAGGCGCGCGACTTTATAGGAGCATGAGATGACAGGAGCAGACGACGCCCTGCGGCAATTTCGTCTTGACGGGGCGGTCGCGGCGATTACGGGTGGCGCGCGCGGGATCGGACGTGCCACGGCTGAGTTGTTCGCTGCCGCGGGCGCCCGGGTTGCGATACTGGACGTCGATTACGAAGCTGCGCGAACCGTTGCGGCGCATATCGGTTCTGCGGCGACGGCGCATCAGCTCGACGTGGGCAGCGAGCCGGACGTCGATACCGTATTCGATACGCTACTGCGGCAGGAGGGACGGCTCGATGTCCTCGTGAACAACGCCGGCATTGCGATTAGGCGACCGACGGTCGAATTGGCGCTCGGCGACTGGCAGCGCGTGCTCGACATCAATATGTCGGGGGTGTTTCTGTGCGCGCGTGCGGCGGGGCGCTCGATGGTGGGGCAGGGGTCAGGTGCGATCGTCAATACCGCGTCCATCATGGGATTGTCCGGAGGCGGGCTTTATCCCAACATTTCCTACCAGGCGACCAAGGGCGCGGTCGTGAACATGACCCGCGCGCTCGCGGTCGAGTGGGCGCCTAGCGGCGTGCGCGTCAACGCGGTTGCGCCAACCTGGGTCGACACCGAATTTATCGCAGGAATCAAAGCCAATCCCGATCTGATGGCCGAGATTCGACGCGTCACGCCGCTGGGGCGGCTTGCGCAAGCGCACGAGGTCGCGAACGCCATACTGTTCCTCGCGAGCCCTGCTGCCGCCATGATCACGGGGCATGTGCTGGCGGTGGATGGGGGCTACCTTGCGCAATAGCCGGCGCATGCGCATGGCAGGTTTCAGGGGCGCCGCGCTCCGTCGATCCGCAGCAAGTCAATCGATATGCTTACTAGTTAGAGGTCAAGGAGCTTGGCAATGAGTCTATGGCAGAGCGACGCGCCGAAATCGGCGCAGCAGTTCGGACGCATTTTCCCGCCCAACCGTGAGTGGCTGCAAAAGCAGCCGGCCGAGGCGATACTCGATCCGGCCCTGCCGATCATCGATACCCATCATCATCTTTGGGACTTTCCGAACAATCGCTATCTGCTCGACGAGTTCCTCGGCGATCTTCGCACTGGCCACAATATCGTCGCGACGGTCTTCATTGAATGTCAATCGATGCATCGCGCAAGCGGACCCGTCGAGATGCGGCCCGTAGGCGAGACCGAGTTCGTCGCCGGGATAGGCGCAATGAGCGACAGCGGCACTTACGGCTCGACCCGCATTGCGCAGGGTATCGTCGGCTTTGCCGATCTGGCGCTGGGCGCGCGCGTGCGGCCGGTGCTCGAAGCGCATATTGCGGCGGGTGGCGGTCGATTCCGCGGAATTCGCTACGCGACTGGCTGGGATGCGAGCCCCGTGATCGGCAACAGTCACGGCGTCACCGCAGCACAGCTGTTACGACGTCCCGAGGTCCGCGCAGGGCTAAAGTGCCTGGAATCCCTCGGCCTCGTCTTCGACGCCTGGGTATTCCACCCCCAGCTCGCCGATGTGATCGAGCTCGCGCGCGCCTTTCCTGGTTTGAACATCATCATGGGGCATGTGGGCGGGCCGCTCGGATACGGCCCGTACCAGGGCGGGCGCGACGAGGTTTTCGCGTCGTGGAAGACTTCGATGGCGGAGCTTGCGCAGTGTCCCAACGTCGTGGTCAAACTCGGCGGGATGTTGATGCGGCTCGCCGCGTTCGACTATCTTGCGCTGCCAGCGCCAGATA
>Ga0209514_10000246_pt1 | contig 119629 bp, 101 predicted proteins | sample Subgrocontami58m_FD_187452 | JGI IMG/M metagenome (GOLD analysis project Ga0209514, IMG submission 187452) | Subsurface groundwater microbial communities from S. Glens Falls, New York, USA - GMW37 contaminated, 5.8 m (SPAdes) (version 3) | ecosystem: Environmental > Aquatic > Deep subsurface... | reverse complement strand
TCAGAAGTGTTGGAAACACAACTAGCGAAGCTGTTCAACACTACATTAGCTCTTCTCAGCCCTGGGTTGATTTGTGACGACATTTTTTATTATTTGATACCTCGCCCTTTAGGGCGGGGTAGTTCATCTTCCAGCGCATAATAAAAATCGTAACTCATTTTTCCGCTTGTCCGATGTTTTCTCTTTACAATAAGTTTAATCCTATCAAGCTCTGCGAATTTTTCTTTCAAAAAGTGCATATTTGTTCCTTTTTCTTCAACTGAGTAATAAAAATGAGGAGTCTTATACAAATTCTCAAAAGAAAAATGCTTTAGCCTCTCTACAATCAGAGTAACATCCTCTTCTTTATCATAAATCTCAGCAATCTCGTCTCGCATTTCATATCAACTGCTCTTCACTTCTCCATCTTCCTGATAATCTCCACAAATGCAGGCCTTGTGATAAGAACACCGACAGTAATTCCCATCATCGTCGTTACCGCAAAACCTCTCAAAAGTCCAGCCCCTGCCCAATAAAGCGGGAGCAGTGATGCCAAAGCAGTAAAATACGTTGCGACAACAATAAACAATGCTCGTTTTAATCGCTCAATAATTCCAATTTTCTCCTTCCTTAATTTCGATTCATCTAAAATAACAATCTGCTGGTCAACTCCTGTGCCAATGACGGTCAGGATGCCTGCAATGCTCGGTAAATCCAGATTCCATTTGATAAATGCCGCAAGCCCAAGAATAATAATAATCTCCGAAAAGCTCGTTGTTAAGACAGCAAGAGAAAGTTTAATATTCCGATAGCGAATAAGAACAATCAAAGAAACTGCAAGAATAGATGCAAGGCCTGCGAGGATAATATAAAAGACAAACTGAGATCCTAACAAGGGCGAAATCGTGTCTAATTTAACAATCTCAAGTTTATAGGGAATGCTTCCCGTGATTAAGATCGTCTGTAATTTCCCCATAGAAGCATACGCATCATTTCGCGCATCCTCAAGGGTGCTTCCACTACCGCTACCCTGAATGCTAATCTGCGTCGTTGCTCTCCCTTTTAGATCACTGCTGATGAGAAGGGTATCAACAAGTTCCTGGTCAATAAAGAGGTCTAAACTTTTCTCTAAATAGCCTCCCTGGGCAGAGGTATTCACTTTCAGATTCTTCGTGATATTTGCGTGCCTTTGCGCAGCTTTCTCGCTGAGATAAATCGCGAAGCGAAATCTGCAGAAATATCCCTCTGCAGCCTGGTCACAGCTCTCAATGCCTGCGCAAGTAGCATCGTTTCTGCACACGTTGGTAACATCCTCATCTCCACCGACAAAAACCGTATCATTTCCTATTTTTGCCTCGAATTTTCCTTGCTTGGAAATAAGATCCTTGATGTCTGAAGGAGTCGCCCCAGCTATTTCTACAAGCAAATATCTCTCTCCTGAAAGATCAGTCACGGGAGAAACTTTAATGTCCTGCAATCCAAAGACATTAAGCCTATTGCTTGTAATCGCAACGAGATCAGTCATCTCCTGCGCTCCAAGAGGTTTTTCTGTTTTTACCAAAGCGCGAGCCCCTCCTGCAAGATCAAGCCCGGTCTTAATCCTCGTGCTCGGAAGTTCAGAGACGGTAATTTCAGGATCCTTCTCAAGGTACAAAATAATACTCTTCTGGTTAGTTGTAAATATTACTTTTGTTTTGTTATCAACCTTCTCCTGAGTAAACGCCTTCTCCAGCGCAGCTCCGTATGCATCAACCGTAGAAATTTCCTCTCCATTCACTGTTAGAAGAAGATCTCCCTGTTTCAATCCCTGCTGAGATGCAGTAGAATTCTTCTCCACACTCGTAATCAAAACACCCTTTCCAAAGAAATTCGGCCTGATAGAAACTATCGAGAGGACGATGACAATAATCAACAGCCAGATCTTCCATCCAAGTTTCATGATAGCTCCTTGCTCATTTTAACAATGAATTTCTTCCATCCAAATTTCATACTGTCCTCCAGAGGTTAATAGCATTTTCTTTCTTCATTTCCATCTCAACCCAGCCTCTTCTTCTCAGCATACCATTTTAAGATGCTCGCATTCGTGATCCAAGTATTGAAGATATCAAAGAAGAGCCCAATCGTCAGTATAGTGAAGATCTGCTGCAGAACATCAGAAATAGAAGAAACAATAAATAATGAGACCAGAACTGCAGCAAGAGAGGTAAGGGTCATGGTCATTCCTGTCTTGAAAGCGCTCCAAAGTCTCGCGTTGATGCTTTCCCCTCGGGTTTTAAGGACTCTCGTAGTAAGCAGAATGTCGGAATCCACTGAATATCCAATCAGCATCAAAAATGCAATAATGCCTGCGCTTGACACCTTGAAACCGAAGATATCTACTACTACTAAAGTCATAAGAATATCTGCAAATGCAGACAAAATAATTGCAAAACCGGGAACAAATGTTCTAAAGATAAAAAAGACGACAATAGACATTAAGATAAACGCCGCAATCATCGCAATCTGGAGCTGCTTGTAGAAACCAGCGCTAATGCTCTCTCCGGAAAATTCAATGCTGCTATTTTTCTCATCCAGCGTATATCCTAGAAACTCCTCTAAAATCTTCTTTGCTTCGTCAGGAGAAGATTTTGTCTCAATAATAATTGCAATTTTCTTCCCCGTCCTCAAATCAGAAATCTCTTTCATTTGAAAGTCCTCTAACTTTCCATTGAGAAAATCCTTTAATCTTACAATGTCTACTTCTCCATTGACAGTAATTGATGTGCCTCCTGTCAAGCTAATATCTTTATGGATAAAATCTTTATTTTCCTGATAAAACTGGAACATGTACACAAAAGAGAAAATAAGAAGAGCTAAAGGAAGAATAAGAATAATTTTGTAAATACGATCATAGGCTGGCTTCTTGGGGTGTGCATGCTCTGGCTTTCCTTGCTCCTGATGTTGCGGCTGTTCTTGAGTCATCGTAACCTATTATGAATAAATGATCTTGCCTGGACGTTAAAGGCAAAATGTGATAACCTATTTCTTACAGGATCCCACATCTCATTTTTAAAGATAGTGGTGATGCATGCGCCGGCCGGGATTCGAACCCGGGTATGCTGCTATCCTCAGTAAGTTTCTTGCTTAAAGATTCTTTTTAAGAATCTTTACTTGGAAGGCAGCAGTCTTAACCGCTGGACCACCAGCGCATAGGTGGAGGAGGAAAAGAATCTTTTAAACCTTATTATGCCTTTACTCTCCTGCCAGGGACCTATAAAATCCCGTCTCAAAAACGCTCCCGGCAGGATTCGAACCTGCGACCTAGAGGTTAGGAACCTCTTGCGCTATCCAGCTGCGCTACAGGAGCTCATTCCATGCAAGAAATCTTCATTTTTAAAACTTCAGAATCCTGCTTCTTTTCAAAAAAGGTCGATATTGTGGAAAGGGGATTCTGAGAGTGCTCAAAAATGTAAATTTTTCGACATTCTACTTCTTAAACCAAAAAAATCCTTTCTTCTCCCTTTTCACCTTCGGCCTCAAGAAAATAACTTCTAGTCCATACGCTTGCGCAGTCTTTGCTTGTACAAGGTCAGAAGTAATAAGAATCGCTTTATTCTTCAAAGCACTCTCGCGAATCAAGGCGTCGATTTCACCATGCTTCGCATATTTAATCTGATGCTCTCCTGGCCGTAACCCCTCGAAAAATACTTCAATCTTATGCTCTTTCTTTAATCGATGAAGTTTCACAATTTCCTCGAGGCCTATAAAACCTGTTTCAAAGCCCTTATTTGCCTGGCTCTCTAATTCAGCCATCACCGCATTCGGAATAAGAATCCTCCCTCGAAGGCCTTTCTTAATCAAAGAAGGAAGAAATTTATTGATAATAGAAGAAGTATCAACAACATAGCTCCTCGGCTGGTGGGAAACATTCCTCTGCAAATTTCTTCTCGCCCTCGACTTAATATGCCTCATCTTTGGATAAGGCTTCTTTCGAAACATAAACACCTCTCTTCTTTAACAGATAGAAATTCTTATTTTTAAGCTTATGCTTCTCGTAAAGAGAAGGTGAATCATCGTCAAAGAAAAGGAAGGTTGAACATCAAGGGAACATTGGTCGCATTACATATGCGGGAGAAAGGATTCGAACCTTTGTAGGCACTAAGCCAATACGTTTCAAAGTTTTTCTTGATTAAAGATTATTTCTATAAACCTTTACTCTTGAGCGTATCCCGTTTGACCACTCCGGCACTCCCGCGCATTATTTCATGCATAGGTTAATTTAAAAAGTTAATTCTTATCTCAAACCTTCCTCAACACATAAATCATCCTCCCTATCTTCCTTTCTTCATACCTTAATGGAAAACTTTTCTCAATAATTCCCTGAAGAGGATCATATGCCCGAAGTCCCCTTGGCAGGATATCCTCGACAGGAAGAAAAATCTCTCCTTTCCTCGTCTTAAAGTAGGGAAGAACAACAACCAGAAATCCTCCTTTCTTCAAAACCCGGACAGCCTCTTGAAAAAATTTTCGATAAAGTTTTTCAAGATCTTTCATCCTCACTTGCGCTTCTTCAAATGACAGCTGATTTTTAATAAGCGGTCCAAGGTAAGGTTCAGTAGCAATTCCGTCGATTTCTCCTTTAAAATATTCGCTGAGTCGAGTAGCCTCTCCTTGCCGTATCTTTCCAAAAATCTTGATGCCAACAGAGGTTAAGTTTCTCTTAGCGTCTTCTACCCTTTCTTTTTGAAGGTCAATTCCTTGAAAATCAATGCCCTGCAAAGCCGCCTCCTGCAAAATCGTTCCAATTCCGCAAAAAGGATCGAGCAGAGTTTCTCCTTGCTTCACCTGGCTCAGATTAATAAGAATTTTCGCTAGTCTGATGGAAATTGCCTCCAGAGGATTTCTTGCAGGCCTCTCAAGATCTCTCTTCTCAAGTGCAAAAGGGTCAGAGACAGCAACAGTCCGCGCAAAATACTTCTTTTTTCCCTCGAAAAAAATAAAGTCACTTTCAGTCTCAACGAGTTTCTTCCGCAGAATATCAGACGGCAGAGTTTGGAGGCATCCATAAAAAGATTCCTGGGAGGGAATTTCAAATGCTTTAAATCTCTGTTCCTTAAAAAATCGCTTAAGCATCTCTTTGCAGAAATCAACATCGAAGCTTCCATAGATATTAATGCCATAAGCAAACTTCTCAGGAAGGTATTCAAGAAACTTCAGCTTTCTTTCATCGACTTCTTCAAGATCCTGGAAATTAAATTCGATCTTTGCAATTTTGAGAATTCCTCCTAGTTCCTCAATCCAACGAGGGTTAAAGGCAGGAAGATCATAAATCGCGCCAAACTCGTTAAAATCTATGAGCTTCCCCTCGATACCTTTCCGTTTCAAATACGACACCAGCTCTCCAAAAGACAAGAGATGGTCTCTCCCAAAGATAAACAAATACTCCATGAGAAAGAAAGAGCAAAAAGCTTTAAAAACCCCTCTCCTTAGTGAATATGAAGACGGCCATAGTAGCCAGGAAACACCTGTTCCCATTCCGAACACAGAAGTTAAGCCGGCTACGTCGCCCGCGGTAGTCTCCCACAAGAGGCGAAACAGCGATGCTGTCTTCACTTATATTCAAGAAATAAGGATCTCGCCCCTCCTTTAATTCCTCATACGTTCTGATACATTTTTATACAACTCTTCTCTGATTTCTTAATGGCTAAGAAGAGTAAAAAAGAATCCTTAGAAGAGATAGAGGCATTCTTTTCAAATCCCTCAAAAAAAACATCGCAAGAAATCAAAAAAATACTGAAAACAGCGATGGCAAATAACATAAAGCTCAAAGAGAAAAGAAAGCTTTTCTGCAGAAAATGCTTTACAGTCTTCAATGCAAAAAACTCAGAAATAAGAATCAAAAAAGGAATGAAAGCAGTGAGATGTCTTACCTGTAACTCAATACAACGTTGGAAACTCAAAACTTCTTGAACTTAGAAACCTGCTGAACCAGATCAACATGCCCCAAAAAAAGCGCCCTGCAGCAATATCTCTCCAAGCCAAGCTCGTCAAAAGCCTTTGCAGGATCTTCTCCTTTCTCAACCTGTTTCTTATACTTCTCCCATAAATGGGCAACAGGTTTTCCGCAAGATATGCAACGAATAGGGATAATCATTTGAGACTTCCAATAAAATATGCTCAAAAGAGAAGAGAAGAATGCTTTTTAAAGCTTTCGAGCTTGAAGGAACATGGCAAAATATCGGGTCATCTTCGATCGGGAAACATGCATTGGCGCCTTGACCTGCTTTGAAATAAGGCCAGAGCTCTGGAAAAAAACAGAAGACGGAAAAGTAGACCTTGTAGGAGCAAGAAAGCGGGACGACGGAAAATTCGAGCTCATCATAGATGAATCGCAATTGCCCGCACACAAGGAATCAGAGCATTCCTGCCCTGTCTTCGCCATCAAGATAGAAAAAATCGAGGAATAAATATATTTTGTTTACTTACTGAATAAAACAGAAATGAAAGAATAAGTTTTTAATCCTTCTCTGCTTGACTTGCAAGGCATCTCTCAAGAAGGGAGATGAATGCCTCAAGAACCGCAGGTTCTTATGGCGGGCCCATAGTCCAGTGGTAGAACGCGTCGTTCGCAACGACGAGGCTCGAGTTCAATTCTCGATGGGTCCATAGTTAAAAATGTCTGTTTCATATAGTGAATTGAGAAGATTTTACGATAATGCACAGTTCGTTACACAACGTATCGATCCTAATTTAAGATTACTAGACATACTAAAATACGCAGGAAGGCAGGTTTATCTTGTCGAACATCAAGGTAGAAAAAGTGTTCTTAAATTTGCTTATTCAGACGATCCCGAGAGTTTCCAGCACGTCGCACAAGAAAGAAAGATTCTTGAGATTCTTGCAGATGTTCAAGGAATAACTCATCTTGTAAGAGGGTATAACAATTATCATGCTGTTCTTAAGGAATGGAAAGAGAGCAGTAAAAATCGTCTATGGACTAGGAGAGATTGTATCTCGCTTCACCAAACAGTGGAACAGATTCATCAAAGAGGGATTGCTGGATTAGATCTATGTCAATATGGAAATCTTATTTTGCCAGTAAATCCAGAACCACCAATTTTAGTGGATGTTGGGTCCGGAAAGCTCCGCAAAGAATCTGTCGAAGAAGAATTTATTCAATCAAAACAGAAAGATATAATCGATTTAGAATCTTTAATGCAAATAGTCGATATCAAAACATATGCCACGCCCACGCGATCATGAGCAGGGCAAAAACTGCAAGGAGGAAATACGTAGCAATTCGATACATTTTCTTCGCCCATCCTTCAGATTTAAGCAATCCCCACATCGTTACATAAAACACTCTTCCGCCGTCAAAAATTCCTAAAGGCAACATGTTCACAAGCGCGACGCTGAGATTGATTAAAATAATCCACCACAAAAGATCGTAGATAAAGACAATAAGCCCATGATTAAACTTGGGCTTATAATAGGTCTGCGGATCCCTGAAAAAGAGAGCAAAATTTCTTATTTTTCCAAGAAATCCCCTCGATCCGCCTTGGATAAGGCTCACGCCGAGAAACGCCTTGCCTGTTTCAGGATGTGTTCCTAAAGAAATCTCTTTGGTTTCCTCTTTCCCTTTAAAGAGCGTCGTTATTTGCACAGTTTCTCCTGGATTTTTCTTTGCAAGAGCTTCCTGCAAATCAGCGTGATCCTTAATCTTTGCACCATCGATGCCAATAATAACCCCTCGCAGGCCAGCAATAAACGCAGGTGTCTCAAGATAAGCAAGAGTATAAGGGAGGTTTGTTTTTGCATGCTCTTGAGTAAGAATCATATCAAGATAAAATTTCTCTTCACGAACAAGGGCAGTAGTGAAATTATGGCCGTCGATAGCAATATCCTTTCTTGAGTCCTGATATCGCGGAGAGAGCGCATCTAACAGCCCTATTTGAGAAACGTCAACTCCCCCAATACTCTGGATGTCGCTGATATTGACAACCTCAAAAGCATAGGTATTAAACACAACTCCTCCCGGAGCAAAACTCAGGGTAAAAAAAATTCCAAGAAGAACGAGGAAAAGAACAGTCATAATCAAATTTGCAAAACTTCCTGCCCCTAAAATAGCAAGCTGATCGCTCTTCTTGATCTTCTGCATCTCTTCTTCATCAGGCTCAACAAACGCAGCTAAGAAAGGCCCCAGGAACCCAAATCCCGTCGATTTCACCCGCACGTTATTAATCTTGGCAAAAATACCGTGCGCAAACTCGTGGCTCAATGCAATGACTGCAATAGCAAGAATCCAGTACGTAAAATAGAAGGGTGGAAGAAAGTCAACTTTGAACAATTCAGGCAGATAGGGAATCAGCGGCGCAAGCGGTGGAATCTTCACCGCCCGGACAACATCGGGCCTTTTGATGAAGATATAGAGCATCTGGAGAAGAAGAAAAGTCATGACTGCCATCGAAACATATCCTGTAAGAATAATAATCCATTTCAGTTTGGAAAGATATTTTCCATAATGTTGGTCTACATAATCAATAAACTTGATTCCTACTTGCGTCCGGTAAAGGATGATCGGACCTTCCCACTTCGCCCTGCTGCGATGCCGATAAAGAAAAACGCCCCCGATCACGATAAAAAGCACGAGGAAGATGATATCGTAGACAACAAAGCTCATAAGTTCAAATCATAAAATAGATTTATATATCCTCTCTTTCTTTGCAAATTAAGTTTTGGCTCATGTAAATCTCTTCTTACTTCTTTCGAATCGGCCTGAACGCCTTTCCCTGGCATCTCCTGCACTTCACTCTTCTCGCAAGAACCTTCCGCATTTCAGCTCGGATCTTGGTGCTGCAGCTTTTGCAGACAAATACATTCTTCAGCAATCGATTTTGTGCAGCGATAATTTTTGCCATGTTCGTAAGTTAATCAACAATCTTCCTCCTTCTAAGGCCTAGATTGGATATGTAAAAATAAATTTTTGTGCATAAACTATGCCTATCGGAAATTGATGGGGGAAAATGTAATTTTACTTGTTTCATCATCAACTTACCCGTTTAATAATCTTTCTTCCTTCAATATTCCAGTATTCAACAGTATCTCCTTCCTTCAATTCCTGCTTCATTTCTTCTGAGATCTGTACCTCCAAGGTTTCAAAGCTTTCAAGATCCATAACGCTTACTTTTTCTCCGACAGTAAGAATCTGCGCCTTTCTTTTTTCAATCATAGGCACTTCAAATCGTTCATGTCCTGGAACAGCAATCACTCGCTTCTTATCATCAAGAATGCCGATTGCCTCAATCCTGCACTTGCTTGCTCCATGTTTTCCAGACTTTGAAATGTCAATGCTCCGCACCGTGCAAGGCTGCCCGTCAACATTGATCACATTTCCGATTTTAACGCCCGTCGCATCAACCCATTTCAGCATCTTGTTGGGGAGGAAAATATATTTATAAACCTTCGCAAACTGGCCTTGGAATGCACAGCGCAAAAGAAATAAAGTCAGAGATCTCAGCAGGAGAAGAATTCGGAGAAACACCCTCGATAGAAAAACAAAAACCCGGCATCTCAGCAGAAGAAGACTTTAAAGAAGCATCTCCCATAAAAAAACAAAATCATGGGATTTCATCAAAAGGCGACTTTGTAGAAATAGATTTCATAGGCAAGGTCAAGGGGGGAGGAATCTTTGACACCACCCTGAAAGAAATAGCTGAGAAAGAGCATCTTGACCTCCAGCCAAGACCGCTGAAAATCTGTATAGGCCACGCAATGGTTGTCCCCGGCTTCGACAATGCCCTGGTAGGCAAGGAAATAGGAAAAGAATGTTCGATAGAATTGCTTCCAAAAGATGCTTTCGGAGAACGGCAGCCTTCTTTGGTAAGAGTTATGCCAACTAAAATATTTCATCAGCAAAAAATCGATCCCCAGCCAGGCATGTCCTTCATGATGGACAATTATCTCGTGAGAATCAGTGCAGTTTCAGGAGGCAGAGTCACTGCAGACTTCAATAATCCCCTTGCAGGGAAAATCATCGTCTATGATTTTACAATCAAGAGGAAAATTGAAAGCAAGGAAGAGCAGATCAGGGCAGTAATGAACTTTTTCTTCAACAAGGAATTTCCCTTTTCCATTGAAAATAAGGAGAACCAGGAAGCCGTCATCATCCATCTCGATAAAAACAAGCCAGAAGAAGCAAATCATGCGCTCATGATCGAGATGATGAAAGACAAGTTTAAGGAAATGTTGAAATTTGAGATAGAGATAAGACCGAAAGAGGCTTCACAAGTAGAATCTCAAGACGAAGAAAAACTATCCGTAGATAAGGAAAATAAAGAATCAAAAAAAGAGAAAGACAGGGTAACTCAAGAAGGATTTATAAAAGAAAACGAGGAGAAGGGACATCCCTAAATAGCATTATACAGAATAATTATCCTCTCCCACACTTAACTTTAAAAACTCGCTCCACTTTTTCTAGAAATGGCTGAAATTTACAAAAGAGATGCATCAGATATACCTCCAGAAACCCTCGAACTTGATAAGCAGCTTGAAGAAATTATCAAAAAACAAGTTGCAAAAATCAAGGTCATAGGCATCGGCGGAGGAGGATGCAATACACTTTCAAGGATGAGGGAAATAGGCATTAAAGGCGGAGAGATGATCGCAATCAACACCGACGCTCAGGATCTCCTGTACGCAAATGCAGACTACAAAATTCTTATTGGCAAGGAGCTGACCCAGGGACTAGGAGCAGGTTCAAATCCAAAGATGGGGGAAGAAGCTGCAAAAGAATCTGAATCAGAGATCAAGAAAAGGCTCGCAGGTTGCGACATGATCTTTATCACATGTGGTTTAGGAGGAGGCACAGGAACAGGAGCAGCCCCTATTGTAGCAGACATCGCAAAAAAGCAAGGCGCTCTCGTCATTGGCATAGTTACCATGCCATTCACCATTGAAGGGAAAAAAAGAATCGAGAACGCCATGTACGGTTTAGAGCGCATGGAATCCATAGCAGATACCCTTATCGTTATCCCTAATGATAAGCTCCTTGAAATTGCCCCGGAGTTGCCGCTCCATACTGCCTTCAAAGTCGCTGATGAAATTCTAACCAATTCAGTCAAAGGAATTACCGAGTTAGTCACAAAAGCAGGATTGGTTAATTTAGATTTTGCAGATATCAAGGCAGTCATGAAAGACGGAGGAGTCTCTTTGATAGGCATGGGCGAATCAGACACTGATGAAAGAGCAACTGCGGCTGTTGAGAAAGCATTGCAAAACCCTCTCCTCGATGTAGACATCTCGCAGGCAACAGGAGCATTAGTGAATATCATTGGAGGTCCGGATCTCAGCCTCGATGAGGCTAGAAAAATTATCGAGCACATTGGCAACAAATTAAGCGAGGATGCTCGGATGATTTGGGGAGCCCAAATCTCAGAAGATATGGAAAAAGCAATACGAGTCATGGTGATCGTCACAGGAGTCCGGAGCAATCAAATCCTCGGCTCAAAATTAGAGTTCTCTGACAATAAGCAGAAAGAAATAGAACAGGAATTGGGTATAAGATTTCTCGAAGAAAGCTAAGGAGAATAAACTTTGATAATACGTTTCTCAGGTATCTCTCGATATCCTTTTTGCATTTTGATGCTTTGCCAATAATTCTGCTCAAGAACAAGATACTGGTAGAATCTGCGCCCAAGAGCTTGCCCGACACTCAGCTTGCTTCTGAAGGGTGAATGAAGCCAGTTTATTTGCTCTGCACTGAGGGCAGAATAACCTTCCTCAGTAACGAGGAGAAATTGATAATCTACACTTTTTCCATCATGCCCTCGGACAAAACTCTTTAAAACAGATCGTTCTAACTTTTCACAAGTAATTTGATCAGCTCCTCGAGGCGGTAGGGCTAAAATTTCTTGGATAAATGCATTGTCCATTGCTTCTTCAAAACGTTTTTTCATGGGAAATCAAAAATCATGCCATTTAAGAATGTATTGCTGCTCAAATCATAAACTTATCGCGCCTTTACAGGATCTCTTCACAGGAATGTGGGGCGTCTTCCAAGAAAGAATTTTATCTACCTCCTTGCGCACTCTCGCCGAAGATGGAAAGTTTTTATCTATTATCTCCTTAATGAAACATTCTCTTTGAGCAATCATTTTAGCATCTGCGGAAATGCTTTTTTAACAAGCACATTTAAAAACCTCTCCCTTCTCAGGCAAATATGCTCAAGCCATTTTTCGAAAAATGTATAAGGGTATGGCATCTCCTAAGAAAACCCACTGCTCAAGAATTCAAGAGTATTTCAAAAATTTCTGCTTTTGGCATAGGTGTTATAGGGCTCTTAGGATTTCTCGTAGCCTTGATAGTGAATATTTTTACGTAACAAGATAGATCTTCTGAGGAGTTTTTACACAAAGAAACTGCTGCTGTTGAAAACAAACGTCCGATATACTCCATCGATCTGGCAAGAGGCTGAAATCCTATAATACTTTGCTCTAAAAGTATCGTAACGAACATCACCACCGCATTGAGCCGGACCAGGATTGTTATAATGCACAAGATTATCATAACCATAATAGATCCATCCATTTCCCGCGCTTGCAAAAGTTGGCACTGTCCTTGCGCAATATTCTAGAGATGCTGTCGCCGTTGTTCCTTCTCCCCAGCTAGCCAGACACGTCGCTGCGAAGATCCAACAGTCAGGGTCGCTCCCGTCATTCCAGTCAGAAGAAACCTGCACAGTCGTCGTCTCAACCTTAAAATCCTTGCACTCCGAAGGGCAATTCGAATTATCAGAGCGGCAGAATTGGGCCGGGGGAATACTAGCAAGAGTATCAGCATTATCAATAATCCCATTCGTGTTTGCATCCACAGAGGAGCTTCCGAGCTCATCCGTCGATACTTGCTGAAGAGGATGCCATGGCCGATTAGGGCTGTAGGGGGTAATGGCATTCGTAATCATCATTCCTAAGAGTACGCCAAAGACTCCGCAAAGGAAATACAAATGCCTTTTTTCAATAGTGATCGTTGCCATCTTTTTCAAAAAATTGAGGGCATAAAGCTATTTAAATCTTTTCTCGATCATCTATTTCAAACCGGCTTAGTTGAAAATCTCTTCATGACTAAGCCTCTCAAACCAAAAGATTAATAAAGCTCATTTTTCTCCAAAAACCATCTGCTTCTTAAGAGTTTAAGGGTAGACGGAGCTCAAATGATCTTTGTCATTAAAGTCACAACAAATAAGGAAGAGAAAGCAGTAGAAATGATCTCAGAGAAAGTAGGTAGGATGCCAAAAGAATCGCTCAATGTCTACAGTCTTGCACGCCCTCATGGCCTCAGAGGATACTTTTTCCTCGAAGCGCAGGACCGCCAGGCAGTGGAGGACGCTGTTTTTAACATGCCCTACATTAAAGGCATTGTGAGCAAAACCATTGCCTATGATGCAATAAAAAATATGATAGAGCCGGTCGCAGTAGTCGTTCATATTCAGAAAGGAGACATCATCGAGATCATCTCAGAACCTTTCAACAAGGAGAAAGCAAGGGTTTTAAGAATAGATGAGCAGAAGGAAGAAGCAGTTGTTACGCTCCTGGGCGCAACCATTCCTATCCCGGTAACCGTTAAGTTAGATAACATTAAAGTTATTCGAAGAGAAGCTGATGAGCCGGAAGAAAAAAATGAAGAATAAGCTAAAAATAACTCTCTGCAAAATCAGCAGAAGCTCCTAAACCATTGAGTTATTTTTTACCTCTTCAACATGAACAGAGCAATATAAATTATGCGAGTTAATTTCATAATCACCCTATCAATGAAAAAGGCAATATAAATGATAGTAGTTAAATTTAAAAATAAAAACATGAATCCCTATCCTTAAAATGAAAATCAATCTCTTGGTTGACGGCGGCGACATGAAGCCAGGCCCTGCAATTTCCCAGAAGTTGGGGCCAGCAGGCATCAACATGGGCAAATTCATTCAAGAAGTGAATAAGGCCACCTCTGCATTTAAAGGAATGAAAGTGCCGGTCGAGGCAGAGGTAGACACAAAAACAAAAACATTCGTTCTCACAGTAAGATCACCTCCTGTCGCTGAACTTTTAAAGAAAGAGGCAGGAATAGAAAAGGGTTCAGGAAATCCTAATAAGTTCAAAGCAGCTAATCTTTCCATAGAGCAGACTCTGAAAGTAGCAAAGACAAAGCTGCCGAATATGCTTTCCAAGAATCTCAAGCTCGCGCTGAAGTCAGTCATAGGGAGCTGTGTAAGTCTCGGTATTCTCGTCGAGAGCAAAGACCCGAAAGAAGTCGTCAGGGAGATCGCTCAAGGAGTGTATGACAAAGAAATTCAAGAAGAAAGAACAGAAACGTCAAGTGAAAAGAAAAAGATGATTGACGCATATTTCACAGAAGTAAAGGCAAAACAAGATGCAATTCTTAAGAAAGAGCAGGAAGAAGCAGCCAAAGCAGCAGAGACAGCTGCCACTGCTCCAGCAGCAGGTGCAACAGCCGCTCCAGCAGCAGGAGCAAAGCCAGGAGCAAAACCCGAAGCAGCCAAAGCCGCTCCTGCAAAAGAAGCAAAACCCGAAGCGAAGAAGAAGTAATTCTGCAAGTTAAATTTTTGTGTATAAATTATAGCCCTTTAAAATGTTGGGGGAAAATTTAACTTGTTTTTCTTTCCAACTCCAGAGCAATAGAGTTTATATATGAAAACATATTTTTTCTTCAATAATGTACTCCCCTTATGACCTCACAGCATGGAGAGCCAGAACGCAATCTCTAGAATATCAGGCAGCATATGATATAACACTTAGCTTTATCCCTAAAGAAGGCGGGATTTTTGTTGATCTCGCGTGCGGTAATGGAGAGCTTCTTAAGAGAGTCTGCAGAACTTGCAACTATGAATCTTTTCTCGGTATCGACGCATCAGAAGAAATGCTAAATCATGCGCAAACCATGCTTGAAAGAGAAGGGTTAAACCCACATCGCAAGGCCAAGAAACTCAAAAATTACCAGCAGGGTGTTTTCCTGATGTTAGATGATATCGTCGGCCCGGAATGCCCCCCTCAAATCGCAGACACCATTGCATTCACATTTCCAGAAATTTTAAGTTCTTGTTCCCGGTTTGATGCAAGGGGAATTGGCCGTTATCTCGAAGAAAATCTGGAGAAGAAGGGATTGTATCAGGATCTTGAGATTCTCAAAAGAAATCTCTTGAGAAAAAAGATAGCTTCACGATTTCTTCGATCTGGAGGAACCCTTGTTACTGCAGACTATGATGCCTCCCATGACCCGGAAGAAGATGATATCTTCAACAAAACTCTCAATCTCTCTGAAATAGTTGGTTTGGATACTCTCGAGATTAAATTTTTTGAAAGCCCTCAAATTTGGGAAGATGCCTATCAAAAAAAAGAAGGTTGCGAGCATCTTAGGAAAGGATACTGCGTCGGTGTCTTTAGGAAAAGGTAGGATATATCTTTATAAACCACATTCTCTCCGTACCCTCATGGGGCTGTAGTATAGCCTGGCCAGTATTCTAGCCTTGGGAGAAGAAATTCATGAGAATTAATATTACTCACGAAAAATCCAAGCAAGTTAGCGACCCCGGTTCAAATCCGGGCAGCCCCATATCTTTAAAAACACGCAAAATACTTAAAATCATGCCAGTAAGAAAAGTCGGATCAGCAGGAAGATTCAGGGCAGGGTATGGGAAAAGCGTAAGGCACAAGCTTGCAGCTGTCGAGAAAAAGCAGCGGGTAAAACAAGTCTGCCCTTTTTGCAAAAAACCAGCCCTCAAGCGCATAGCCATGGGCATCTGGAGCTGCAAAAGCTGCGGGAAGAAATTTGCGTCTCATGCCTATACAATCCCATAAATATAAAAACCATAAAATCATAAAATAAAAACAGAACTAATAACTCTCTTCAAAGAGCACACCTCTTTTCAAGGGAGCATCTATTAATTCCTAACCAAAAATAGCAAAATGGCGTCCTACAAATGCTTCAAATGCGGTAAGCAATCCTCTCACAAAAGTCTTGAGAAGCGGTTTGTCTGCCAGCACTGCGGAAGCAGAATATTCTACAAGTCTCGGGGAGAAATTACAAAAATAAAAGCAGTGTAAATGATAAATAATACTGCCCTAAGGAGCCAAAAGAGGATTGCAACATGAAAATCGATAAAGAAACCGAAGAAAAAGTAAGAGAGATGCAGCTTCTCGAGCAGAATCTCCAGAATCTCTTAATGCAAAAACAGGCTTTCCAGCTTGAGCTGAATGAAACTATCAATGCCAACGAGGCTCTGCAGTCTTCCAAAGGTGACGTCTACAGAATTGTAGGCCAGATCATGCTTAAATCTGAGAAAAAAGAGATGGAGAAAGACATCGACGAGAAAAAGCATCTTCTGGGGCTAAGGATCAAGTCCATTGAAAAGCAGGAAACGGAGTTGAGAGCCGGCCTAGAGAGATTAAGGAATTTTATTATCGAGAAGGCGAAGTAATATTATCAGAAAAAGCCAGAAGACTCCATTTTGTCAAGAACCATGCCATGGTTCTTGAGCACCATCAGAATTCTCATTAAGAATTCTGAGGTTAAAAATGGAGATGAATGGGGGCTTTTTGTGACTTCAAAATCTATGATTTTGAGAGCGCTCAGAAATGCTTTTTACATTTCTGACGGCTTAAAAATTCGCTGTAGAAAAAATCTCCGAACAGACTTCGCCATGTCAAAAACCCTTGGTTTTTGAGCACCGTCAGAATTCTTGATGAGAATTCTGAGGTTTATGGCAGAGTCGGAGATTTTGCGAATTTTTATGATTCCCTGTTCCAAGAGAGTCTTTTTTTCACGCGATCTGCTTCTTTACAGGCGTAGAAAACAAACGCTGCGATCTGATACTGTTCAGGATGGGAGACATATTTCAATTCAAGTGCATGCTCTTGATCAAGAAAATACCATCTCCCCGTCGTTCTTTCAAGAAAGCGCGGAGTGAGTTTACTTGCCCAAAGAGGGACCTCGCCTAAAATCTTAAGAAGCCTCTCTTCAGACGCAATGCGTGAAAACATGATATACCTAAAGTTTTCTTCTTTAAAAATCTTTTTAAAATGCCGCTTTTTCGAACACAACGTTTTCTCCATAGAAATCTTTATAAACTCACTCTTTGTTGCAATACAACATGGGCTTAAAAGAAGGTTTATCCAAGATGTTCGGCAGCAAGCCGAGTTCAGAGGCAGATTATGTTGAGCTTGACCTTACACAGCAGGAAGGAAAAAAAGCAAAGGTGCAGGTAAGGCCTTTTGTTCTCAGAACATTCGAAGACGTTACACCCATTCTCAATGCATTAAGAGACGGCTACACCATCGCTGTCATAGACATCAAGCCTATCAAGAATAAGGATGTTATCGAGCTCAAGAGAGCGATTGCAAAAATAAAGAAGACCACAGAAGCTCTCGAAGGATCAGTTGCAGGATTTGGAGAGAACATCATTATTGCAACTCCTCCTTTCGCAGAAATCTATAAAGCACCTGTACCGGGACAACCGCAACAACAAGGAATGCAGCAGGCTCAAGCACAAGGTGCACAAAATATAGAAATGGTAGAGTAAACAATACTCTTCTTATTTTAATTTTCTCCTTAACCCGCTCCATGAAATGATATCTGCCCAATTTGAGAGCGGATAATGGTTAAGAATCATGTTTTTCTCTTCTCGTTTTCCAGAGTAAACGTCAACACCTTCTTTTAGTATCTTAACATTATAACCTCTAAAAGTAAGTTCTTGTGCTGTGCATAAAACACAGCAATCTAATGTCAATCCTATTAACACTACCTCGTCTATACTGTTTGGTTTCCCTATCGTTGAGTTCAACCATTGAGTAAAAGCTTTAGGATTTTGATAAGGCAAACCAGGCTTCCTCTTCGGATTTCCGATATTCTTTCTTGTCCAAATCGGAGAATTCATACATTTTATCCAAACATTTGATAATTTTACATCATCTGGAAGTTCTGACGCATATCCTATCTCTCCTGGGCGAGTTGAATCATCAAGATCCCCTGGTCTTGGCTGACGATAATCTGAAATAATCTCTGCAATTTTGATATTTTGTTTTCTCAAATAAGGTACAAGTGTGTTTTTTATAAAATCAACATTTAAATGAGGCCTATAGTGTTTACCTCCAGGTGAGCTAAATTCTTTCTGTAGGTCTACACAAATTATTTTTATTTTCATTAAACCCTTCCTCCACGATATTCTAGCCTGTAAACCTCCTCTCTTTCATAGAACATTTTTTCTATTCTCTTAAACTTATCTATACGATGAATTATAACAAAATTTCTAATACTCACCTGACGTTAACTTTACAGCTCATGTACTCCAAACTCTTAAATACCCTTTTTCTCTCCCCAGATCCATGGCTGAAACCAAAGTCCTCTTCATTGAAGCTCTGCGAAAGGAAAAAGTGCCCTTCACAGCTCTGGAAAAGCTCATCAAGGAGCTTCCAGAAAAAATCTATCTTGTCTTTACTATTCAATATAAATCCTATGCCAAAGAAGTCAAATCTCAGTTAGAAAAGCATAAAAAAATTCTCGGAACCTCGCAGATACTCGGTTGTGCGAATCTCAAGACAGATGCAGACGCAATCCTCCTCGTGGGGAGCGGAAGATTCCATGCTCTGGAGATGGCTCTGATGACGGGCAAGGAGGTCTATATCCTCGAGCACAATCATCTCTCTAAAATAACGAAAGAGGAAATCAACAAACTCCTTAAAATCAGGCAGGGGCAGATCAAAAAGATTCTTGCAGCAAGCACCATCGGTATTACAATCTCCTTAAAACCAGGGCAATGCAATTATAAATTAGCAGAACAATTCGCAGAAAAACTCAAAAAATCTGGAAAGATGCCCTACATTTTTATCGCAGATTACATTGACCTCAACGAACTGCAAAACTACCCTATTGACGCTTGGGTCAACACAGCGTGCCCAGGATTAGAGCTGGATAATCATATTCCAAATTTAAGAGATGTGGAGAAATATTTCTAAAATGGAAGATGAACTCCTTGATTTAGTAAACGAAGCAGACCAGGTTATTGATAAAAAGCCACGATCTGAAGTCTACCAAAAAAAACTTTCAAATTTTCGCGTTGTAAATGCATTTGTAATGAATAAGAAAGGTCAGCTTTGGATTCCACGCAGGTCAGCAAACAAAAGAATTTTCCCTCTTTGCCTTGATATGAGCATGGGAGGCCATGTGCAAAGTGGTGAAACCTACGATCAGGCATTTCAAAGAGAGCTTCAAGAAGAATTGCATCTCGACTCTCATAAAATACCCTGGAACTCCTTAGGTTATCTTACTCCTCATAAAAATAATATGTCTGCTTTTATGCATGTCTATATTATCTATCGGGATCAGGTTGATCGAGATCCTCAAGAATTTGTGGAATCGTTCTGGCTTTTTCCGCAAGAAGTCCTTCAAAGGTTGAAAAAAGGCGATGCCTCAAAAGAAGATCTCCCCAAGTTAATAAACTACTTCTTTAAATCAGCGAGTTAATTTCATTGCCTCTCCAAAATGAACAAGGCAATATAAATTATATGCAAAAACTTAATCCCTCGCTACTGAGAATACAGCTTTCAGCGCAACAATCACAGTTGCAGGAACAAAAATCGTAAGGAGAGCAGAGAAAACATCTCCTACAACAGGAATAACGTTCAAGCTCGATTGCCCCATATTGCTTACAATAACAAGGGCAATGCCTGCAAATAAGAATGTGGTAATATCCTTGCTCCCTACATTCAGGAGCCCCACAAGAATCCCGATAATGACTAAGAGGATATTAATAAAAGCAGCAGTCTCATTGCCTAACTGGGCGTTAAACACTCCAATTACTATAGCTAACACCACTCCAATCAAAAATGCCCATGCCCCTAAAAGGTTATGTTTCTGCACCATCTTTATGCTTTAGCGAGGGCAATGAGCTATTTAAACCTTCGGGAAACGTTGCCAAAATACGCAGATCATCTATATCCTCCAAAATAGAAATGTTTAAAAAGGGTAGTAACTATAAAATCGTAACAAAAATGAACTTCAGAACAGTATTTCTCTTATTTGCGGCGATATTCCTCGCATTTACAGCAAGCGCAACGCATACTATTTCGCCCATAGATCCCATAACAGGAAATCATGGCACAACCGTCAGCGGAAGTTTTGTCGTAAGCGCAACTGCTAATTTAAGTGATATCATGCTTGAAAGGACAGACACAGATACTCATTTCTCAGTAAGCTTTTCTCCAGCAACATTCTCTCTTGCTGCTAATGAGAACAAAACAGTCACATTCACTATAGTCATCGCTCCTAAAACACCTCCAAAAGACTATACTCTTTCTTTCAAGGTAAAAAGCGGAGCTCATGAAGCGCTCAGCACAATCAAGGTAACAGTTCTTGAATCCAAGTCCCTCGCTTTATCTCCAGCAACTCTTGAATTATCCAAATCAGCAAAGAACGGAACCCTCACTCTCACAAATACCGGGAATGTTGATCTTACCAATATTGCTCTTGCACTGAATCAGTCTTCCCTCGAAGATAAGCAGAAAAGGCAGATAACCCTCGCGCTTTCTGAAAGCAATCTCGCTCTGCTCAAGGCAGGAGAGTCAAAAAACATAACACTTTCCAGCGCCATTCCCACAAATCTTAATCTCGGCGATTATACCTCAATATTAAATGCAAGCACAGCAGGAGCAACTGCAACCGCGCAAATAAAAATCACAAATACCTACTGCAGAACAGGGAGGGTAGGAGGCAATCTCGAAATCTCTCGATTGAAAGACATATCTTCTGATACCGAATGGAAATGGAGACCTTTAGATGAAGTGAACATTGAAATCCGCGTTAGAAATAACGGAAATGATGATGAGGACATAACAATAAGTTTTGATTTATATGATCCTGAAACACGGGAATTTCTAGACCTCAACGATAACGAGAAAACCATCTCAATTGACAGCGGAAAATCCGAGACAGAGACCTTTACAATAAAAGTGCCTTCAGATGTAGAAGACCGCGATCATCTTTTGTATGTGAAGGCTTTTGTAGACGGAGAAGAGAGCAAGCAATGCACAGACCAAATCAGCGGAGATGATTTCCAGACTATCGATATAAAAAAGAAATCCCGCGAGATTATTATTAAAAATATTGAAACAGAAACAGAACCCCTCATCTGTGGCGGACTTTTTGGCCTTTCTGCAAAAGTATCAAACGTCGGGAGAACAGACGAGGATAAGGTGAAAGTTCGCGTTGTCAACAGGGATCTTGGAATCGATACAGAATCAACCCCCTTCACTTTAGACGAGGGAGACAGCAGAACAGTTACATTCCCACTCCAGCTTCCGCAAAATGCTTCAGCAAAAGCGTATACGCTGAATCTTGTGGCTTCTTACGACTACGACAGTAATGACAAGGCCTATGACCAGAAATCAGACGCCTTTACCCGAGAGATCAGTGTCAGTTGCCAGCAAACCATCAGTGACACTACCAAAAAGTCAGTCTCCATCGCAGCAGAACTCCTTTCAGAAGTAAAGGCAGGAAAGCAGGTAAGCATAAGGGTCAGTTTGAAAAATACCGGAGATGCCCAGACCGCATATACTTTGGGAGTTTCAGGAGCTGAAGAATGGGCAACACTCGACAAAATAGATCCGCAGTCACTTACCCTTGAGAAAGGAGAATCAAAAGATGTTATCATCTCTTTGAACGCAAAACCCGATGCTTCAGGACAGAAAGAATTCGTCATTCGGGCAATCTATGCTGGAAAAGTGACTGAACAGAAAATCGCCCTTGAAGTGGCATCAGGAAATCCTGATCTCTCAAAATTAAGCTCGTCCTTGAAGGACAATTGGTTCATCTGGCTCATTGTCATTGTCAATGTCATCCTTATTATTCTCATTATCGTCGCAGCAAGAAGATTGGCGAAGTAAAAATAGCATGGCGGATTACAACTTAATCTTTCAAGGGCATTTTGAGCGCACAGATAATCCTCGAGACCATACAAGAAATTTCGTAGAACATTATATCCGGAATGCAGAAATTCCAAGAGAGGACCAAGAAATAACAGTTCCAAGAGACTATTTTAATCAACTTTTAGCAACGAGAAATTTACAATGGGGTGGAGCAAGTACTCCTAAAGAAGACGATCATGTATTTCGAGTAGGAAAAGTAAGCCATAAATTCTCAGCAAGAGGTTTGGAACACGAAGTAGTAGCCCATTACAAGATAAGAGTCGGAGAAGGCGATTAGCGAAATAATCTTGAGATGCTATAATTTCAATACTTCAGGAATTAAAAAGAGGTAAAAAGGTTAACTTGAACTGCTATAATTTATATTGCCTTGTTCATTTTAAAATTTGGGTTTGATACCCCGCAGCTTGCTGCGGCAGATTTTAAACCTTCAAAATCTATGATTTTGAATGGCCCTGAAAAAATATCTATTTTTTCTTGGAGACAGAAATTGTTGGTCGCGAAGCGAAAAATTTCGCGGGAATACCCCGCAGCTTGCTACGAGGGTAGCGAAATTTTAGACAATTTCTTTATTTTGGAGAGGCAATGAAATTAACTCGTTAAACATCTCCTTCGCGCGAGGATACGCAAAACCTTGATCATGAAGTAGTGTTTTCCATTATAGACTAGAGAAGGTATATTCCCACAACAAAAAAGGTTTTAAACCCCCTCTCCCCAATCATGCTATGAATATCAGAAAAATAGAAACGCCAGAGGTTATCGAGAAAAAACAGAAGAGAAATAAGCTCATTATAGGCATTATCCTCGTCGGAGTAATGATTACCAGCACTGCAGGCTTTGCTTTCTTAAATGATCCGCGGACCTCAACGAAGACAGAGAAAAACATTTACAATGGCTACGAATTCTTCCTCAACAATAATGGATTCTGGCAGGCCAATATTCAAGGATACGACTTCCAATTTCAGTATTCTCCGAATGAAACTCAGTCCGTTTCTTTAGGAGTTGACTTCAGTTTTTATGCAAAAAAGCCCCTCTATTTTTCTTCTGAGAGCCCAGAGGCAGCAGCAGAGATTAGCTCCAACCTTGGGAGATTTCTTCCCCGGATGCAGGAAGCATGCCTGCAGGGAGCCACTTGTGAAAAAGATATTCCTGAAAAAAACTGCACTGTAGATAACATAGTCATCATCAGAGAGGAAAACGAATCCTCGTTTATTCAGGAGGAAAATTGTGTTTTTATCTCAGGCCCCTACAGTGATCTCGTGAAATTAAGCGATGCTTTTCTCTACAAAATCTTAGGAATAAAATGAATACCTCTAAAAAAATAAAAAAACATCAAAAGGAAAAAAGGAAAAAAGAAGTTTCAAGAGAGCAGCAAGGCCCATCAGTCAAAAAAGAAGTTTCACAAGTGCAGCAAAGCCAATCAGCCCAGGAAAAAACAGTTGCAGAGGAGAAGAGTAAAGAAATAGTGAAAGAGGAATCTATTCAATTAGCAACATCACTCCCTGAAAAAAATGACCTCGAAAAGATCCTCCATGAAAAGCGGCAGAATACATACATCAAATTAATCTTAGTAGGAATGGCAGTCGTGATGATCCTGCTTGTAGGATTTTTGGGATTGCGCTCCAAATCCAAGAGCTTCGAATATGTCGGGCTTCAGTTCGAGAAAACAAAATTCGGCCAGCTGATCATTTATCAAACAGCAATTCCCATCGCGTCAGTTACAGGAGAAGCGATTGCAAATTATAACCTCAATTTGAGAAATGATCCTCGCGATCTTGAATCAATTCCCATTGGGGGAAGAATCCGCATGCGGAGAAGCGTCCTTCTTGCCTTAGACCCTAGCATGGAAGATTGCCAGGACAATTCTTTTGCAGGCCTGAATCTCGCCCAATTCCTTGCAGCAGCAGGAGTTCAGGCAAAAGGAGCAACGACTAATAAGACCTATGCCGAAGAAAATGGAGTCCCTTTCGCATCCTGCGAAACAGGATCAGAACTTTTTACTCTGGTTATCACAGAAAAAGCAAATGCAACTCAAATCAAAAAAGAGACAGAAAATTGCTACAAAATCCAGGTTGCAAACTGCAACGACCTTGTAAAAGCAACCGAGCGGTTTATTGTAGGGGCGATAGGGCATTCTTCAGGATATGATATCTAAGTTCTATTGATGCCGCAATTCCACACCTCACTTTAATCTCCTTGTCAAAAACTCAGGGTTAAAACCCTGAGCGTGTTTGAGTTTTTGATCACTATCAAAAATGTTTTTTCTTACTGCGGGTTAAAACCACACAGGGTGCGAAAAATGCATTTTTGAAGTCTCAATAATCAGGAAATACAATTGCAGTGTTGATGTATCTTACAAGAATATATGGTCTGATGAAGGCAGTCTTTGTATTACTTCAAGTAAAATAGGAGAAGCAATTATCAAAAAAAGCCAGAAGACTCCATTTTCTCAAGAACCATGGAGTGGTTCTTGAGCACTTCAGGAACTTGGAGTTCCTGAGAGTCATCAAGAGCAGAGCTCTTGAGATGCCGGAAATCATCGTGACTTCAAAGTCGAGAGACTTTGATAGCCATCAGAACTCGTAGAGTTCTGAGGTTTCCGAGCACTCTCAGAAATCGTTGACTTCAAAATCTTTAGATTTTGATAGCCGTCAGAACTCTGTGAGTTCTGAGGTTTCTGAAGCCGTCAGAATTCCTTCTCGGAACTTCAGAAATTCTTCAAGAATTTCTGATAGCTCTCAAAATTCCAGGAATTTCAGAAATGAAGCATTTCTGATAACTATCAGAATTCTACGAATTCTGAAGTTTTGAAGTTCTGAGGTTTATAGCGGAGTCGGAGATTTTGCAAATTTTTATGATCTCTTGATTTTCTTCTCCCAGAAATGCACCACAAAAAGTCCAACGCTAAATCCAATCACTCCTCCAGCAAGAACATCGGAGAGATAATGCACTCCAAGATACATTCGTGAAAAAGCCACAAGTAAGGCAAAACCAAGCCAGAACCATTTAAACTTTGGAAATTCTTTATCTAAAACACCCAGCGTAGAAAAAACAGCAGTCGCATGTCCTGATGGAAAACTCCACCCGTCTTCTGCAACAAGAGGCTGAAGGTGCAGGAATTCAGACGGGCGCTCTCTCGCAATCAAATATTTCAAAGCATACGTAAGAGCCATGCTGATGCCAAGACTCAGCCAAAGAGGAAGAATCCAATTTCTTTTTTTCTCATTCCACAAAAAAATGGAAGTCATCATAATCAGAACAACAAACCATGTTCCCCCATAGCTTGCCCAGATCATGAAATCATTAACAGAAGGGCTCCTCCACGCAGCAACACTGCTCGCAATCTCCTGATCAAAGAAAATTCCCAGAATCAGGAGCCCCAAGATGGCTAAAGATATAAAAAGAAACTTCTTCATAAAAAGATGAGGGAAAGGGTTTTAAATACCTTTTCCAGAAAAAGATGGAAAAAATATTTAGGATGCTTATAAGATACCTCATCATGCTTGCTATAGCCCTCCCTAACCTCTTTCTTTTCTACTTCCTTTTTACACCTCTCACTGTCTACCCCTCATTCTTCCTCATCAACCTCGTGATTCCTGCAAGTCTCATAGGAAATCAAATAATAACGTCCTACGGAACCATAGAGCTTATCGACGCATGCATTGCAGGCGCAGCCTACTACATTCTTTTCCTCTTGAACCTTTCACTTCCGATGCGAGCAAAGAAAAGAGCCCTTGGAATAACATTCTCTTTTCTAGTATTTCTCGCAGTCAATATTATAAGAATATTTCTCTTTTCCCTGCTTTTCTTTGGCGGCTTTGCCTATTTCAGCACAGTCCATCTTTGGGTGTGGTACGGGGCAAGTACGCTCCTCGTCGTCGCTATTTGGATAGCAGAAACAAGGATTTTCAAAATACAGGAGATCCCGGTCTACACCGATATGCAGGAGCTCATAAGAAAGATAAGAAAAAATTCCTTTCCAGCTCATCTTACCGAATCTGCACATGTTTCGAGGAAATAAGTCACTTCTTTCAAAAGAGCTCGATTTTAAAGAAGATTCAGTCTCTGGAAAACTAAAAATTTCTTTCTTGAAAGCATCTAGAGCTCCCGCTGAAAAAAAATAAAAAAAAAAGAAAAGGAAAAAGAAAAAAAAATGTTTAAGCTACATCAGCTAAGGTCTGTGTGACCTTTCGGACTTCAGTATCCTTGTCAGTCATAGGCTTCTCTGTCCTTACAAACGTGACTGCTTTTGCCGTATCAGCTGCTTCATAACCTGCTACAAGCATGGCTATTTGCGAGGACGAATATGGGCTTTCCATCACCTTAACGATGAACTGGTCAGCTCCTACTTTCGTCTTGTCAGTAAATGCACTTCCGCAAAGCGGAGTATCACTTCCTAACATTTTCGCTGCAGCCTTATTGACACAGCTTCCGCCGATCACAATAAGGTTCTTATCAGAGACCGAAGAGACTTCACTATCTCTTACAGTAACACCTACAATTTCCTTGACAGTTCCACCTCCACCGCCTCCAGGCGTAACAACCGCTCCTTCTGCAGTGAACAAGACATCAAGGTACATTTGAGAACCTGGATAAGCTATCGTAGCCATTCCATTCTCATTTGTCCTATCTTCCTTGGTCACGAAAGAACCATACTTATCAACTGCCTGTTTCTTAAAGGAATCAGAGCTCCACGTCTGATATGCAGAGTTTGTTCCATTAAAGACAGGATCGCCGATAGCAATTTCTAGAGTTCCTGTTGTTGATAACGGAACGCAGATAAAGTTGCCTTGGCTTGCATCGTCCCACTTCTTAGGCTCGATGAACAAGACAGCTGGTCCTCTTGTTACGTTGAAAACGCACGAAGGATTAGCTATGCCAATAATATTACTGACATTGGCTGCTCCGAGTTGCGTTGTCCAATTGATCCCATTAACAGCGTATTGAGCTGTGGCATTGCCGGGAAGAAGAGTTCCTGTTGATGTAAGTGATGTCTGTCCATCGGGAAAGATAACTGTCGTGCCGTTCGTCACATTAGTTTCTGTCAGAAGAGCCATCCATCCGCCATCTTTCAGCTTTATTCTTGGGAATAACGTTCGTGTACCCGCAGCGCTCCAGGTGATATTCACCACTGAGCCAGTATCATTCGCTGTAATGGTATACCCGTTTCCTCCATAGAAGTTAACACCGGTCTTGGTATAATAGCTATTAGTACCGCTACCGTTTGTTAATGTTATTTTCTGATTTTCAAGAGTAATAGCATCCTCAAAAGTTACAGTGCCAGTAGTTGCGCTGTCAATCGTGATATCAATGACCTCGAGAAACGTTCCCGAGTCTCCCTGATTAACCACAATCCAGTCGCCAATCTTGGCAAGGTTACCTTCATAAACAATGATATTCCCTCTGTTGTTGCTGGTAATAGTTTGGTGTGCAAGCAATGGTTGAATAGCTGTTGACGCAGTGTTATTATCATACACATACGCAATCTTCTGTTCTCCCTTAGCACCTGCTCGAGCACTCGTAAAGGTGACATAACCATACTGATTGTTATCAGTACTTACAGCAACTTTTCCACGAGTTACATCCTCAAGCGCGGGCACTGCACCGCCAAACTGGACCTTCAATCCGCCAAAGACAGGATTAGTGAAAGAATTTCCTGCACCGATATGGTCAAGTTGTGACTTTGCCATCGCTATCTGCACAGTAAATCCTGAAATCAATCCAGGACCTGCTGCTGTAATAGCTGTTTGAGTGCCTTTAATAGACGTTTCGTCAGCACCTTTTTTCACACTTGCTCCATTATCCAATCTAAGCGCATTTGCTCCAACAATCAGTTCAACTTGCCTTAAGTCTCCTGCAAACGAAGGATGTTCTACCGACTTCACATACACAACAACCTCGCCGGGAAAGGAATACTTGCTTCCCTCAACAACGTCTCGTGATGATCCATCAACACTGATCTTTCCTTGGGTTGTCGAACCCGTGGTGACCAGCTCAATAGTATGCTCTACTCCGTTAATAGTAACTGTCTTAGACTCGCCTCCATTAATGAGAATAGTCTCGCCAGCACCCTGTAAGTAAAGTGTCGTATTTGTAGAACTTGCTCCGATAACATAGTCTACACCAAGAATCTTGATAGTCCTTCCCTGAACACCTACCGTGTCAGTAACATTCAGATTCTTGCTGAGACTCAGCGTGTAATTATAGAGACCCGCTGTTGGCGCTGTCCCTACATCGAAGTACAGCACAGGATCTTTCAAATCACCGCCGCTGGTTCCGAAAACGCTTACCGTTGTCCCGGGAATAATGGTTTGGGTATAAGGATATACAGTTCCTGTAACATCGTTAAACTTGCCATCACCGAGAATCGTCGGCAAATTGCTGCTTGACAGAGACGATCTGGCTGCATTGAGAGCATCTGCATAATACAACTTCCTTGAAGAAGTTGCAAGATTCGTGCTATCGCCTCCAGACGCTGTCGCGCCGGTTCCAGTTCCAGAAGTTGCTGTTTGCTTTGCAAGCTCTGCCTGCAAGCTCTGCCCTAAATCGACTGCTGCGAGATAGTCAGAGGTAGCGGCACTGCTTCCTACCACAACTGCAACATTCACATTCCCTCCTTGTACAAAAGGAGCAGGATAGTTCATGGCAGCTGCAGCAAATCCAGCAGTACTTCCGAGCATTACTGCACTTGCTAAAACTGATGTAATCTTTCTAAAATTAAATTTCATCTTTTAACCTCCTTTCAATTGTGTAATTGCATTTGCATGCATTTCCAGAGGAGTAAGCTTGTGCTTACTGCCTTGAAAGGTAGTAACCTATAGTTCTGATGGTTTAAAAAGCTTTCGCAAAACTGCCTTTGGAGGCAGGAGAAACTCGCTTTCGGCCAGACTTCCTTTATAAACCTTTCGGTGTTACTGAATTGTGAGACAATCCCATGAGCTGTGGAATTTTTGAGTAAAAGGAAAGGTTTATATACATATAGGGTATAAATATCCATATAAGGCAAAATGAGTAAGATATTTATAATATATACTCTGGATAATATATATTATAGAATATATATCATAGTATCTATAACCAATAGACCTTATAAATACAATATAAGCAATTTATAAGGCGTATTCATCATAGCCTAAAATCAATAATGAGAGGGAAATAAAAAATGGTAGAAAAACCACGAGTAAAAACCATAACGCTCTACATCACACCGAGTACATTCCGTTCTCTTTTTCAGAGAATCAAAGGAGCAAAAAAAGAGTACGATTTTTCAGGTCTGGAGGATTTAAGGCATATTCTCAGCAACGAGAAAGCGCGCCTCCTCTACACCATAAAGCACCAAAATCCAGACTCTCTGTACAAGCTCGCAAAAATCCTCAAAAGAGACTTCAAATCTACCCTTGCAGATGTTAAAATTCTGGAAAAATTTGGATTTCTTGAGCTCAAAACCATCTACAAAGGAAAGCGAAGAACCATAAAACCGGCAGTAGTGGTCGACATTTTGAATATCTCCCTAACACTGTAAACTGCCGCTGGCTAAAGCGAGTGGTGTTAAGAAATAATCCCTCTCCAGCCAATCCCGAATCCATCCATGTGCCGAAGAAATAGACTAATTCTTTTCAAAACCAACTTGCCCTTTCACAAGTTAATCAGCCACTTCCATTATCAATTCCAGAGCTATAGAGTTAATATACCTGCAGATGCTCCTACCCATAACACCCTTCAAGTGCCATGGTCAGTGTACCAGGATTCGAAGGATAAAAAAATTCCGCTCCTTTCTTCGCGCCAGTACAGCTCATATTTCCAAGAGCTAAAATCCTTTTGATTTCTGTATGGTTATAGCTAAGGGTAAAATAATAGCTCTTTACTTTCCCATCAATAGGGAAAGCTGCATCTAACAGGGGTTGAAGAGTCGCATTCATAACCTTGCACGCTGCCTTCCCATTCTGGCATTGCGCCTCTCCAACACAGGCGCGAATAACTTCTTTCACGCTATAAGGGCTTCCAGATTCACTGCACTCAGTTGTATATTGCGCAATGCTATTCAAAAAATTCGCTAATTCCCTGCTCTCGTCAGGAGCCACAGGCTTCCTTCCTGCAATGATCAGCAAAATCAAGGCAAGAACAGCAACAATAACAATAATTAAAGCAAACCCCACCATTTCCTCCTGCGCCTTCTTCACTAATTTTTTAACCAGCATTCTTCACTCCAACATCCGAATTCTCTCCTAATCTATATTTCCTGTCAACCAGCATTCTTCTCTCCAGCACTCAATTCAGCTTCTAATCTATATTTCCTGTCAACCAGCATTCTTTCCTCCAAAATCATCTTCTTCTATGCTATATCTTTCATCAGCCAGCATTTTTCACCTCAACACCAAGAACAATTTTTCCAAGTTCACATTTTCTTGCAATCACACCTTCTAAATCCTCTTTCCTGCAAAGTGCAACAAAATTCGATACCTTGACTATATTCTTCACTTTCTTATCAACTAAAGTGTATGTATCACAGTTAGGATAGTTGCTCAAAGAACACTCCTTCCCATTCCCCGCAGGATATACTCTTCTCACCTCAATGCTTGAAAAAGGCCAATAATCCTTGAAAGCCGTCCTATTCCTTAATACCATGAGCCTGTCAGTATCAATGCAATGGCTGCCGCAGGTGAATTCAGGGCTCTCGGCAAAAATCTCAGCATTGATCAGCGCACGCCTCTCATTCTGCTCATTCGCCCCTCGCGCAACTCCCCTTAAGTAGATAGAGAGGTAAAAAAGCCCAGCGAGGACAAAGAAAAGCGTCACAGCAAGGATCATAAATGCTGTTTGCTGAATTTTAAATTGCCCTTTCTTCATTTTAAAAAGGCTATTTTCCTGTCGCCGGATCTTGAACTGGGCTTTTTTGCCTAAAATTCCTGATCCATATCCTCTTCGCACCTTCAATTCAGATTTCTTCATCTCACCCTCCTCTCAATCTCCTTATAAAATTCCAAAAAGAAGTCTTTCGCTATTGAAATAATTTCCTCTGCTTCTTCTTTTTTAGCAAGATATCCATAATAGTTGATGCTATGCCTCGTTTTTCTTAAATAATCCAAAATCTGGGCTGGCCTTTTTGTTTTTATATCCATACTTATTAATTCTTTGATACATTCAATATGGTCTGTAAATTCAATTCCTTTTAAAGTGAGCAGAGCTTCTCCCAGCATCCTAAAAGATTCATACATATTTCTAATAATCGTATTTGCAGAATTGTCATTTACTTCTAAAGTCAGAGTATATTCATAATCTTTTTTTGAAGATGCAATCAAGCTTTTTGCCTTTTCTTTGTCAGGAATTCTCTGCCTCATGGTTTAACCTCCAAAAAACCATCAAGAACAATTCCATTCGCTATATTTGAAAAAAGATTGTTGCTTACTTTTTTTCTTGAAAATATATGAACATTGATCCTAACATTTTTCCTAAATCCAAATTTCTCTAATATTCCAAATTCTTTAATTCTTAATGCACTATGAGAAACATCAACTGCAATTGCAATATTAATATTATGAGAAACGATCTCGACTGCAATATCAATATCACTTTTTTCATTATCATCTCCCTTTCTATAACTGCCAAATAATATCATGGATTTTGGTCTATATTTTTCATCTATCTCTTGTATTATTCCAGATTCATAAATTAGTTCAAGATTATAACATATCTTTTTGGTCCCGTTATATTCATGTTTTTGATTGCAGCTGATTCTCCATGCCTTGCCGATAACCTCTTTTATTAAGAAGCCTTCCTTCTCCAGCTTATGGATAACTTTATTCGCTGTTGTTTTAGATATACGGACTTCTTTTATTAAGTCATTGAGTCCTATTTTTCTCTCTGGAAAAGAGAAAAACCATCTCATGACTTTCAAATAAGGTTCATTGCTGTTTAAATCAACTTTCTTTATTTCCATATTAGCAGTATCAAACGAAACTATATAAACCTTTCTAAAACCATATGGTTTTTTGAGAAACCATTGTCATATTCTTGAAATGATGTCGTCTCTTCTTGGAGATGTTTAATTTTTTTTGCAGTTTCAAGTTTTTTCATTTTGTCTTTCTTTTAAAAAATCCAATCATCCCTTCCTTTAATTCGTGCTTTCTTATTATTTTAAAATCTGGGTTGAATACCCTGCAGCTTGCTGCGGCAGATTTTAAACCTTCAAAACTTCAAAAGCCCTGCTTTTGATAGCTATCAGAATTCCATGAATTCTAAAGTCTATGATTTTGAATGGACCTGAAAAAATATCTATTTTTTCTTGGAGACAGAAATTGTTGGTCGCGAAGCGAAAAATTTCGCGGGAATACCACGCAGCTTGCTGTGAGGGTAGCGAAATTTTAGACAATTTCTTTATTTGGTGTTGCTTTTCGAATTTTCATCTCGCCCATACTCTGCAATCCTCCTGCAAGCCATCGTGAACCTCTCGCACAGCCCGAGCGTCATCCAGTAGCGAAGCTAGATCAACTGATCCCCGCAAACTTTGCGCATTCTGAGCTAATTGAAGCAGCGGCGCCTCAAGCGTCGTGCCGCAAAAATCATTGAAAGCGTTCTGATCTCTGTACAACTTGCTTAGTTCAGTAATTTTTTGGGCAAGCCTCTTCACATTGCACTCATAAATATCCGGATCAGAGAAAATTGCACTATAAAGAAGATTCCCGGAATAATACATTTTCTTCGTGCTTCCTTTCCTCATCACATACCCATAATTATACTCTCTCTCGCAAAAAATTCCTGTTCTGCAAAGATCAGCAACTTGCACGTCGCATCCAGAAGAAGGGCAGACCGTAACGCTCCCAAAAGAGCAGTTGCCAATCTCAATATCTTCAAGGTTAAGATTCCTCAATGCATCTTCCACATGATCAGGCATATTCTTAAAGCAATATTTCCCCGAAGAAAGAATAATAATCTCGCTGGCCTTGAAAGGCATTTCAAAATTTTTCGAAAAAAGAAAGAACTTCTTCCCATCCTCAATTTCCCTTGAAAACACATAGCGATTATTGACTGCTATTTCTCCGCCAGGTTCGCTCCATTTTCCTAAGGAATGCTGCGAGGAAGAAATCAGCTGAGAGCCAAAAACACCTTTGGTTGAACACGCATTCAATACCCTGGTCTCAACAGGAAGTGTTATGGTGTCAATTTTCGTCTCTGCAAAGCCTGTTGCAAAAGGGTCGAAAAGGAGAGTCAGCTCTTTTGCAATTTCTGTATCTCTCTGATAAGAAGTCCCACGAATAATGCCTGTTGAAAAATAAAGCGCAAGGAAAAGAATCACCGCTCCAACAATAATTGCAAAAAGCCATGCAAAACTGAATTCAAAACCCCGTTTATCCGTATTCATCTCTTCTCCATTTTAAAAACGAGTTCATTTTTTATCTCTTTTTAATTCCCGAAGTATATAAATTATGTACAATAGATTAAATTCAAAACCTTTGGTGTTCATAATCGTGATTTGAATTAAAAAAATCTCCTCGACTCAAAATCTTTTTATTAAGCATATTTACTTCTCATTTAATTTTTACCTGGGCATCAAGACCCTTATTGCCAACTGTCTTCTCTTCATTTTATCCTAACCAGCGCATCATAAAATCCCTTCTCAATCCTGAATTTCACTTTCCCATCACTCGCGACACAATAAGGATTCTCTGTTTTAGTGATATTCTGAAGATCGAGATGCTCTATTTCCTGCGATGATAGGTCACACGCCTTTCTTCTTGGATACAAGAAAACATTATGCCTCGCAGCCAGATTTCTTCGTAAAGCCTGATAGACTCCCTCAGGCCCCCCTCGTTCAGGTTTGGACATATCTGCAAAACACACATAGGTAATGCCCGAAGGCAAAAGAGCGCTGAATGCTTCATTGCTCTCCTGAGATTTCCACACTTTATCCAAATTATCTTGGAGATCGTCATAAAATTGAGATACTAGCGTACAGTCCTTCAGCTCAAGAAAATGCCGGATAACATAAAAAGCTACAACAATAAAGATAACAACAAGGAGAACTGAGAAAATCATTCCAAATGAGATTTCCAATTGCCCCTTTCTCCCAGCCTTTTTTTCCATCTCCCACAAAGGAAAAGATTGTTATTAAATCTTGCTCTCAAGAACAAGGAAAACAATTTTCTCAAAAAAGTAACTTTTATAGAGTGGTAAAAAAGAAAGGTTTAAATAACCATCTATCTCTATAGAACGATGAGAAATACACTTGTTTCAAGAGTCAGTAACGCTACCTCAGAAAATCTCGCCACGAAAAACCTTTTTTCCAGGTTAAAAGAAAGCATCGCAGTTCTTGGCATTTCTCTCTTGCCTTACATAAGCGGATGTAATCTCCCACCTAATCCAGTCACTTATGCTAGAAACGGACAAACAGTAGTAACTCCTATAGGGGGTTGGAAGGATTTCAACAACAATGGCATTAAAGATGCTTATGAGTTCATAGATCCCGGGAAAAAAATCTTTTATCCTGGAGAAAATATAGCAGTGTTGCTCTCGCATAACGACGCTAAATCATATAATAGCGTAGAGCAGATCGTGCAATATTCTCTTTTTGATGAAAAGAGCAACACCTATGTGCCTTGCAATAAAACATATGAAAAACTTCCGGCTATATCTATCTGGAAAGAGAACAGGTGTTGCCAGATTGAAATTCCAGAAGAATATAGGGACAAAAGTTTAAAGGTAGAAGTTTCCTTTTTTATGAAAGGTCTTGGTCTGCTTATTTCTTTTCAGACGAACCTCTCAACATCATTCCTCTATAACCCTCCAGTTCTAAGAGAAACATCTATTCCTAAACAAAACATCTCTCCTTAAAATGAAAAACCTCATTTCAGGGCTAAAAACAAGGATAGGAGTAGCAGGATTAAGTTCTCTCCTTACCCTCTCTGGCTGTATCCAGCCACCTCCAAGAGACGGGAAAGCATATACGCAAGAAGAGCTGAATGAAATAGGAAACCGCAACCTTGGAGCAGCTTTTTTAGAAGGGGGCCTCCTTGGATTAGGAATGGTTGCCCCGACTTTAAAACAAGCAGCAGCCCTCACAGGAGCATCTCGTGCAGTCGGAGCAACTTCAAACCTTAATAATCAAGTCACAGCAGCCCAAGCCGGAAGAACACAGGTGAATGTCCAGTATGCACAACAAGGATCGCAAGGAAGCATACAGGCCTACCTCGCAGGAGGTTGGGAGGACAAGAATGAGGATAGAAACTGGGACATGAGTGAACTTAAAGAAGTAGGAAAGTATGCCTTCACACCAAGAGAAGAAATCTATATCATAGTTGACAACAAAACTATATCTTCTTTTAGAGGGATCAGTATCCTCAGCGAAATTTCTCGATTTGATAAAGAGAAGGGCTATCTCCCTTACGAATATAATGGAGAAGCGTACCATGATCTCACGATAGAGAATGGATGTGGGAGGTTTTTTAAATTCAAATTTGACGAAAAATCAGAAAAAAGAGGCCACTATAAAGGAAAATTCAAAGTCAGAGTTCAAGGAAATCTCATCGGAGAACTAGAATACATGTTTCAAAATCCTCCTCAATTCTAAAGGCAAAATTTCTAAATCTTGCCATCAATTATGGTTTCAGCGAATGCTTACATCAGAGGTTGGCGGATAGGCACACATTACACAACCACTCTAAAATATCTATCATCTCTTCTCATTAATTAAAACTTGCAGGAGAAACTTCTCCTAAAACAAAGATATGATCGAAGCCGTTAGCATGTTCTGGAAGAGATATTTCTGTAATTTTTTTAATTCCGTGATTATAATACATGCCTCTGGAGGGAACAAGCGCAATGCTCATAACTTCTTTTTTCAATCTTTTTTCAAGAAGATAACCTGCTGGAATGATCTCAGTAGATCCGAATTTGAGAGGTTTTTTTCTAGCATGCATATTTCCAAGGATAATGACAGTCTTCCCTCCGCAAGCAACAATATCCGCAACGCGATTGGCGAGATTCTCATCCTTCGTCCCCTTTCCCGTATCTTCTTCTACAAAAAAAATCCTAACACCTTCATAAGAACCCAATTGATGTACAAGACGTAAATATTCCAAAGAGTTTCTTCCGTCCCCCAAAGATTGTGCAAAAAATTTTTCAGGTTGTTTCTCGAATTCTTTCGGTATCTCTAAACATAAATTAAAGCCCCCATACTCCGCTAGTTTACTAAGGGCATGTGTAAGCATCTCAGGCGTCTCCTTTGTGCCATGGACTTCTCCGAAGACAATGACTTGTTCTTTCTTCAAGATCATTTCCAGTTCCTTGAGAGAGATCGAAGTCATCTGATAAGTGCCTCCGCTAAAGTCTTACTAAGAGGACATCTACTCATTATCTCAAGCCACAGCCATTGACCGTTAGGATTGAGCTCTAAAAAAGTATAATGCCCATCATGCTTTACCAAAAAATCGAATACTCCGAATTCAAGCCCATAATGTCGCAGCATCTCTCTACAAAACTGCTGTACGCTCTCAGGAAGAGCTACTTCGGTGTAAGGGACGCTAAAGTCATACCTCCTGAAGTCTATCTTTGAGCGTTCTGATGCCTGCGAATGAATTGCAACTCCTAATGCTTCCTCACCAAAGCCAACTACTCGTACTTCATGCGCTTTATCGATATATTTTTGGAAGAGGTGGGGAGACTGTTCGATCAGAGAACAATGTTTTAAGTGTTCCTCAGTGACGAGATTTGTCAAGACAGTATAATTTACCCCATCACGCTTCACAACCGCGCCTTTTTGAAGTTTATAGCAGACTTGATCGTGAGCGTCATAGAAATCATGAATTGAGGAAGGATCATTGGTGATAAGTGTTGGCGGGATTTCAATATCAGGACATACGTCACGTTGGATTTTTTTAGCAACCCTCGTTTGATCAAGTTTATTGCGTGCATGGATGTTATATTGCGGGCGATTCACCACTTTTCCTCGATGGCACATCATGATCCCAACAAGAGCATCCTTAGTTTCATGATTAACAATCGCCTCTAATTCTAGGTCAACGCCTTTATCAAGTTTGGTGTCGATTATCCTGCGATTCCAAATATTCCATGTTTCATCGATATAGACTCTTTCTCCAGTCTGTTTATTCAGAAAGGTAGTAACCTCTTTTTCCGAATCAAAATCCAGATAAAAATGTGTCTTGATCTCGTCAGTATAGACCTCGTATGACCTCGCCCCCATGTCTTGCAGATGTTGAATAACTGCATGTACATGAGGATCTTCTCTATAACTAAAAATCAAGATATTTTTCATGCTCTTATACGTTTAAATCTCAGAAATCCAAAAATAAATTTTTGACGGCTTTCAAAATTCGAAGATTCTGAAGTTTTAAGAATTTTATTCCTGAAGCGATTAAAAATTACCATGGCGTATTCACATCACAGACATATAACGCTCGGTTTTTGACATAAGTTCTAGATCGAATCGAAATCATCGATAGTCTGCTCACCTCTCCAAGTACACCAGGTTTCCATTTCAGAGAGAGGTGCTTGGAAACCATCAGAATACTGAATGGCGCGTTCGTTATAATTCTCACTCTGATATTCTTGCGGATTTTCAAGAAACATCTCCGCAAATGTTTTATATTGTCTTTCAGTTGTTGTTTGCATTCTTACCTCCACACAGTTTAGGTTGCTATTTTCAGAGAGGATAATGGAGTCAAGTATTTAAATTTTCCTCTTTTTTACCACTAATAAATTGTTACTAAAGAGTCAATAAAAAAGAAACCTGCAAACCTCTACAAATCAACAATCACTTCGCCTTCCCATACAATCTCAGAATAATGCTGCAGCTGTCAGGCTGAGGCTCATTTCCCGAGGGATCAGCGCACTTCACATAGAAATTCGTATCAGTTTTCCATTCTGAAAAGTGCTCTGTCGTATTCGCATACGGCATCTCAATCCCGTTGGCGATTGAAAACCTGCAATCCTTGGTGCTATACGCGCATGTCGATTTCTCATCAGTAATTACCTTCAGCAGTTGATTGTCAAGATATGCTCGTATCACTGCAGGAGGCGTTCGGTCACTTAAGACAGTAAACTGCGTCGAGTTCGAGTCAGCATTGCCTCCCAAGTCGAGGCATCTCACCATATAATTATAATTTCCCGGAGCAAGATCTTGCCTCTGCCGATGCTTGTTGGTTCCAGTCTCAAAGAATTTGATAAAGTCTTTCTCTTTTCCTGTCGTCGAGTAATAGCAGACAGCATCTCCTTCATGCTGCCCAAATGCAGTCTCCACTTCAAGGAAAACAGTCACAAAATCCCCAGCTCCTTGAATCGTTCCATTCGGCTTACGGTCAATAATCTTCAATGGCTCTGTCCCCCTGAGCGTGAATTTGAAACTTTCCTGGTTCACATTCCTGTCTTTCTCAGCAGCTCCCGGCTGATCCTTGCACCTCATATAGTAATCATTCACCTGCCTGTCCCGAATGCCGGTTAAATTTGCCTTGCACGGATATAAGAGATTTGCATTCATCTCGAAAATCTGGGTAGAGCATTGCAGGGCGTTCTCCATATTGTTGTAATCCTTGTCCTCCCTGCTCCACTTGCACTCAGCAGGCTCGTTCAAATAAACATCAAGGTTTACCGAGGAGGTTCCAAATCCAACAGGTGCCCCATTTTGGATCCCAGTAGCCTCGATGCGGGCAGGCGTGGTGTCAGGCCCTTTCTCAACGCAGAATCGAATAGCAAATTCGTCTATATTTTCATTCCCATTCGCATCCTTGCATCGCGCATACAGCGTATAGGTCCCGTCATTCTTCAACTCTGGAGAAGAGATCTCCAGATTCTTCGGTCCAGGCAAACTCATCCTTTCAGAATGATTATAGAGGAACAGGTTTGATCCGCCCATGAAGAAAGCCATCTCCTCAAAATTCTTAGTATGATTGAAATCAATCTTGCATTGCGCAGGCTCTGTTGTCACAACTCCAAATTGCAAAGGCGTGAAAGCCTTAACACATCCCTCTGCTTCAGTGCCTTGTATCTTCATTCTTCCCGGTTCAACTCCAGATCCTGGAGGCCTGATGCGTACGTCAGCATACTTATGATCTTTCGTAAGAACAGTATCCCATGGCGCAATTCCCGGAGAAGAAACATCTCTTGGATTCACCCAAGCGCAGCTTTCATTTCCTGTCCCTTTATTCAACAACTGGCAGGCCTGCCCCAAGCTCCTGCACCTATATTCAGAACAAGGCTTGAACACATCATTATTACACTTCTCGCAATCCCCTCCACCAATAGGAGCTTCCCATGGCTCGCAAGAGAATGTGACAATTTTTTTACTTTCTTTTTTGTAAAGGGCTGCGTAGACGACAATGGCAACTGCAATAGCAACCACTCCCGCAGTTAAGAATCCTGTAGTCCCACTAAGAGGGGCTGCTCCAGTACTGAAAAGTCCTCCTGTGCCATATAGTGGTTGCGTAAATAAAGTAGATGCCCCGCCAAAAATATGCTGCCCTACTAATCCTTGGTACGCTAAGTTAAATGTTGCAACACCTGCAAATCCAGCCATGCCTAAAGCTTGAGCAGTGTTTTTATCAGCCCCGAGCAACGTCGCTCCTAAGTATAATACTCCACCAACAACCCCTGCCCAGAATAAAGAACCAATAATGTAGTCATTGCCTAAGGTTGTCAATAAGTCTGCTTTTGCCGCTGAGCCACCGGCTCCTCCACCGCCGCCAGCTCCGGCACCACTGCCAGATCCGGAACCACCACCAGCTCCTCCGCCTGCACCACCAGGATTCGGCAGTTTAGAAACAGTTCCTAGGTTAAATGGGGGTAATTCTCCTTCTCCTAAGGTAAACGAAGGTGATTGAGCCCCGACGATTTCCGCATTCAACCCCACCAAAAAACTAAATGCGACAATAGAAAGAGCGATATTAAAAATTAATAATATTGCCTTACCTCGATGAGCCTTGCTAATATTTCCCTCAAAAAGAGAAATTTCTTTATTGCTTCCTTTATCTTTTATATGAGCTTGTTCTTTCATCTTTCCTATTTTTTCTTCGCCTTCGCCTTCGTCGTTGTCGTCGTGAAACCTCCTGTTGTTTCTTTTCCAATATAATTTGCCTTGCTCCCGCAGTCTCCTACAGCATTGCATCCCATCATCTTCTCATCAATCCAGCTCGGCTCAAGGCATTCGCAGTTATTAACACACTTCTCACTTGAAAAAAGGCCTTTCTCAAACTCAACAACACACCTCGTGCTTCCCTGGCTGCAGATTTGCTTCGCCTCTCCCTCTTCCCAGAACGTCAATCCCGGAGGAACATCAGGAACACAACTTCCTTGCTTTGTTCCATTCACAATCTTTAATCCTTCAAGCCATCTGCAATCCCGCTTATCAAAATTCTCACAATCTTCTTTATTATCTTGGAACACGCATTCCTGCCAACGGTTTGCGCGGCAGCCAGCTTGCTGGAAAACTCCCTTATCAGTTTTGATCTGATCCTGGATGCAAACCTCTTGCCTGAAATCAGCGCATGGCTCAATAATTTCTTCAGAAGCAACACACATATGTCTTACATACTTGCTCCCCACAGCATCTTCTCCATTCCCCGCTTTCCCGTCGGTAATGCACCACGCTTCCCCATTTCTATAGCTGTTTCCATCATACGTCTTCTTGCATGACAAATCCCTGCAGATAAAGTCTCCGGAGCTTGGCCTCTTGGTATCTTTTCCAGATTCAAATTTCTTGCACCTGCTTCCCAGGAAATAATCACAATTCCCGCATCCCTGAGCATTTGCATTTCCCCCCTGCGCATTAAAACCGCAGCTCTTCTCCTTGGGAACAATCTTGTTCCAATACGCTTTGTCATTTATCCTCGAAGCATCATAGACGTTTGCAGGATTTCCGCACGTATCAACAAAATAAACCTCATCTTTCCCATCTACGCACGTTGTTCTCGTCGTAGGCCCGCAAATCGTCCCTAATTCTTCAGCAGTGCAAAGGAAATCTTTATGGAACTTGTTTGTAGTATTCCCACCTAAGCATTCCTGCCTCGTCGCAAGCTTGCACGTCTTCTGAAAATCACTTTCAAAAACACAAGCCCCTTTATCCTGTGATCGCGCAATATCAATGCACGCATTTTCATCTTTGATATTTTTCCTATAGTCAGTCTGCAATCCAAAAAAACTGCTTAACCGCTTGCATCGTACAAGGCTGACGAGCGCTGCCTGATCTCCAAGAACACAGCATCCCATCTCGCACTGGGGAGGATTAATCTCTCCGCCAGTCCATACTCCTCCAGAAATCTCGCAAACCTTTTGCGGAGTTTTCTCAGCACACGTTCCTTCCTGGCTGTCATAGCAAAATCCTAACGTGCAGAAAGAAGTTGCATCGCACGATGTCGGAGTAGCTCTAAAGGAAGAATCACAGTTTTCCTGTCGTGTATTCTGGCACCATGCCCCAGGTTTGGTTTTCTCACAGCACACCGTAGTCTGCGGAGAGGTAATCGGCTGGCCAGCATTATTCGCTTGAGCATAAACCATAGAGGAAAAAAGAATCAGCAACGAAAGAGAAATAACAAAAAAAACACTTCCCCTCCATCTTTTCCCCAGCCCTTCTCCTCGAGGGTTAAAGAGCACATTACTTTCCGCTCCCGATAGGATATCTTTCCCATTAAAACCTTCTTCTTGAAGAGTATAGATTACATTAATTCTTTTTTTTACGGCAAACTTTTCCGAATCGTCTTTCATCATCCTTCCCTCCCAGGATATAACGCTAAAGTATCCACTCCGCCAGTATATCCTGCTGGCCAGGACAAGCTTCGTGACGCAAATCTGAACTCCTGCAGGGAATCTCGATCCTGCAAAATATAAATCTTCGTCCCATCTTCTTGTTTCAATTTCTGCACTTTCAAATTCGGATAGTAGAACATATACGCAAGAGGATCGGCATCTCCATAGTGCGCCTCATAATTCAGGATGCTTCCTGAAATCATGATCAGGTCATAAATCGGGCTTTTCACACTCACCCGAAGCGCATCATAACTTCTTGTTTGATCTTTCGTGACGCTCATTCCTAATTTCAAATCAACATGCACATTTTTAGGCAGGATGCTCACAGAAACATCAGGCCTCTTTGATGAAACAACATACCCTCTTTTCTCCAACTCTCCCTTCAAAGATTGCACACACTCTTCAACTTTCGGTTTCACATAATTCACAATTTCATATTCCACATGCTGCTTCAAGAGAGGCTGCTGCATCACGCAAGTCTTGTAATATTCATTCGTATAGCAGAGATATTCAATCTTCTCTCCTTGGAAAGAAACCGCATGCCCTGGATTCACACTCCCTCCTCTCTTCCCCACAAGTTCAACAACCTCTTTCACATGCTGTTCTGTGCAGGCCTTTAGGTATTCCTCAGGGCTTACTTCTTGAACAAAACCTTTTTTGATCGTCGGCCAAAGGAGGAGAAAAATGAGGATGCCTACAATAAGGAGAGCGATGATAATAAATAAAGTAACTTGGCCTTTTCTAGAGTTCACTGAAAAAATCTGACGAAAGTGATATCTACCATTCCAACCATTTTTTTGCATGCCTCTGAGAGGCAGGAGAGATTTATAAAGTTTTGTAAGAGACTCCTACTCCTTCACCGTCACGATTTCAGCATTTTTCGAAGAATTCAAGCAAGCGTGGCACCCTGCAGTATAAATATCTCCTGCAGGCGTCTTGAAATCCGCAGTTATGTCAAGAATCCCTCTGCTGCCCTTTACTCTTACAACGATAAAATAAGCATCTTTATGAGAAGTAAGCTGATAGGTTCTTTCAATTTTAGTGGGAAGATAGCGATGCTGCTGCTTGTCATAGAGTTTCAAACAAGCAAGAAGATTCTCTCCCGGTTTACCCGGGCAAATGAAGCCAAAGACTACGTCATCTCCATCATGTAATAATCCTTCAAAAGGCCTGACGCGAACATCAAATAACTTCTTATCTTCAAAAAGATATTCTAAACTTTTTCCAGAAAAAAATGACTGGAGCCGGGAAGATTCTGCAACAGAGTATCCTTCTACATTCACCAGCGAAAGGCAAGCGTCGCTTAATGCATCCTCTTTCTTTGAAGCAGGATCTTGAACAGATATCTTCTCTTGTAGTTTCTGAATATTCCCTGCTTTAAAATAAGGGGCAGCGCACCCTGAAAAGTACAAAGATCCAAGAGCAACTATGCTGTACGCCAGATGAGACAAGGGGGATGGCCTCATTCTTCTATCACAAAGGAAGAGATTATAAACTTTTCTTAACTCCATACAAAAATATCACTTTTCAAGAGTAAAAGAGAAAATTATATATACTTCATTCTCTTTAAAAGAGCATCCTGCCAACCATGCCCGAGACCCGAGAAGGAGAGATATATCCCTCATATTCTGAAGTAGCTGCTTCTTCCCTTTGGATCGAACTCAATCCTCGCCCTAAAAAAGATGATGAGTGCAATCTTTGTGGTCAGCAGCTAAAAGAAGTCAAGGGCAAAGACACCGAGGCAAAAATGCGTTACTGCTCCTCCTGCAAGACAGTAAAACAGGTCTTCGAGGATAATTCAGTGAGGATTGTGATAGAGTAAGCAGTTATCTCAGAAATCAATATCTTCTGCTCTCTTTACGCCTATTTTCTTCTTTATTCTCCACGCCTCTTTGTGTCATTCGCTCACCCCGATGTCGCAATTCTTGTTCAAAAGAGCTATACATCACTAAACCATTTTCTACAACATACTTTTTCTTAAATTCTCCAACAGTTACTTTATCTTCAGGATTTTCATTTTGCCCAATGTATAAGACCTCTGAGTCAGGCAGCGAGAGAGTGCTGATTAACGCTTCGAGACTATAAAATCGAATTAAAAAACCATCATTAAACTTGCCCATGTTCAGAACTCCAACATACCCAACACATTTACCTTGGTGCACAATCGGATCGCCCATGCCCAATAATACAACGCCTCGTATTTATTCTTTTCTATAATTCTGTTGTATATAAAAACATTCATTTCTTATAGTAAACATCTCAAACCACCTGAATCACTCTACTTCTTTCATTATTCTCTTCATCTATCTCATCTACAGAGCGAGTATAATCAGCAATCACTCTTGCAGTATAATTCCCGGCATTTGCATATCGTATCCTCGTAAAAACAGTAATCACTTTTCCAGCATCAATCCTTAATCCAACACTGTTTGCAGGATCTGCATCAACTGAGCCAGTGTCAACTTTCCAGAAAACTCCAGAAACATTCGCAGTTCCGTTATTCATCAGCGTAAAAGCAACAGTAATATTTTGCCCTGCTTTCGGTTGAGAGGGGTATTGTACACTAAATGAAGAAACAAGAAGATCAGGTTTCAAAACAGGAGCAGGAGTAATATTGATTTCTTGAGCAACACCAAGCGTATAGACATCCACTTTGCCGATACTTGTATTTCCTTCAATTGCAGTCTCTTTAAGAATCTCTTTTTCCTCATCAACATACCCTGCTTCAATCCTATAACTCCCGTTTCCCGTCCCTACAACTTTAAGAGTATAGTTGCCTTCTTCGGGGTTGGGAATCACAAAAACTTCATCTTCCCGAGAATAAAATGCAAGATCAATCCCGTTGATTTCATCACTCCCGTTAAAACCAATCTTCTTACCGCTTGGCGAAATAATAAAAGCATCAACAGGAGAATGAATCGTTACAAAAAGCCAATTCGAAATCATCCATTTACGGATAGGACGAGTTGTAGCATTTCCCGTCAATAGCTCAATAATCTTTTGTTGCGATTCAGCAGGAAGAAGGCGATGTTTCTGCGAAGTATTGATGACAGAAAATAAAGGCCCCATAAAATCATTACTCCTCAAGGGAACAGTGCCATCACCCCTTCCTAGAACATCAAAATACTGAGGCAAGTCAAGGCGATCAACCGTAGTATTTTCTCCAAGATCACCGACAATCAGGCTATTATTCACTTTGCTTAGAAGATCCAAACTTATGTTTTTGTTTAACGCTTCAAGAAAAGTATTCCTCTCATAACCCTCTGGATATAGCAAAAGAACAGAATTATTTCTTAAATAATCAAAAACCGGAAAAAGTTCTCGTAAAGAAGAAATGTTCTGCGCAAATGCAGAAACGTTTTTATACCCTTGTTGAGAAGCGATCAATGCAATAAGAAAATTCAAACCAACATTTAAATTCCAATCAACCTTTTTCGCTCCAGATCCAAAAACTCCTCGCTTCACAAGAAGAGGCGCTATCGTGGCTCCACCATTCGGTGTCCCCAGCATAATCAGTTTGTCAACATCTCCTTCATAAGACCTGTTTTCAACATAATATCGGGCAACAAGCCCACCCATGCTATGCGCAACAAGATCAACTTTGCCAAAACCTGTCAAATTCTTAACCTCCTGAATTTTCTTTCTTAACTTCAAGGCATTTTCTCTATTGTTCAGAGTCCAATCGTAAGGAAAAGCAAATAATGTTTCATTCTCTTTATAACCTGCTTTCTGTAAAGCTAACCAAAGATCATCGTATGTATTGAGAATCGGATCAAGCAGTAATCTCCCTTTCCAGAGAAAAGATCCTCCAATCCCCGGAATCACAATCACCGGCTTCCTTCCGCACTTCCCGCATCTTCCCCCGCAATCAACATCTTCTTCATTCCCGTCTTGAATCCTGTTTGCGCAAAGATCTCCATAAAGGGAGACAGTGACATTAAAAATTCCCAGCTTATTGCTGAAAGGAGCTTCAGTTTCATTCACAAGTACAAACTCTACCTTATCTTTATCTCCGTCTTGATCAAGATCAGCCTCAAGAGGATTATACTGATAGCCGCAATCCCTGAATCCATTCTCTCCTTTAAATTGAGGAGGATATCCTCCTTGATTCACATAATAAATTTTCACACATCCGTCGCACACAATCCTGCACCCAAAGAAATTGCAAATTTGGTTGCATTGCCGAAAAGTCGCATGGAAATTGATCCGCTCTCGGGCAATAGCTTCAATGCCGTAAAAAGTATCATACACAACAGATATCTGATCAACAACATAAGAGGTATACCCAAATCTGCTTTCAAGACCAAGAGTTTTTTCGCAAGTATATTGATCCGCAGTCGGATCAGCTCCTGCGTTAGGATACGGAGCAGGAGGCGGAGAGCCAGAACCTAAAAATAAATAATTATTCAGATAAATTCCGTCGCTGATATCTACTTTCCCATCATCATTTGCATCAGCAGCATCCATGCACCCTGGAGGAGGCCCGGATTTAAACAAATAAGAATTCAGGTAAATCGAATCAGAAAGATCAATTTTTCCGTCTCCATTTGCATCTCCACGAATGAAAGTTGCCGAAGCAAGGGACGATAAGGAAAGAACGAGAAAAATTAGCGTAACAAACATCCACAATCCTTTTTTCATATCTCTCTTCAGAGAAATCAATATAAAAAGATTATTATACTCCCGCATTGTAAAGTCAAAGGGAGCTATTTTTAAATAAACATCATTCATCATATTATAAGAGCTTTAGAAGGAACTTATAAAAAAGTTTTAGAATTACTTGGAGATATTCAAGGTAAAAAGATTTTAGAAAGATATCGGGGTTGAATTAAAATGAGATTAATTGCAATTATAACAGATAAAGACGTGATAGGAAAGGACATAAAATTTAAAGGAAAATATTCTCTAAGAACTGCGGCAAGAGCAATTGTTTTTAATGCTGAGAATAAAATTGCCGTACTTAATGCTAGAAAATATAAATTTCATAAATTGCCAGGCGGTGGTGTTGAAGAAAGCGAAAGTCTGAAAAAAGCATTAAAAAGAGAATTAGGAGAAGAGATAGGTTGTAAAATAAAAATTATTAACGATTTAGGAAAAATAATAGAAAAAAAGAACAAGTATAATCATAAGCAAACATCGTATTGTTATATTGTGAGTGTTATAAGTAAAGGTAAATCAAATTTAACAAAAGAGGAAAAGGAAAGTTTAAGAGTTAAGATTAAATGGGTTACATTAAATAAAGCTATAAAACTGTTTGAAAAAGACAATCCAGAAGACTATACTGCCAGATTTATTAGGCGTAGAGACTTAATTTTCCTTAAGGAGTTGAAGGGACTAGATTTAAGAGAAAATTCATAAGTCTAAAAGACTTTCTTTCTTATCCTTATTGGGTAGACCTGGAGAAGCGATGAAAAAATCTCTACTCTTCTATCGTACGACATTAAACATAGTTTTTCGGACTAACTAAAAAATATCAATTGCTGAAAAATTGGGGCGAGAAAGCTGCAAGGTTCGAGCCGTTTAATGTCTGTTCAGGGACCAGAAAATCGCAGATGCGAGAGTGCAACGTGGCGAGAATTATGAAATAATTCGCAGAGTTGAAAATTCTCTTTGGGTGTGGGGCGAGCAAAGACTATTGTAAGCATCGGGGGGGAAATTATTTTGCGAATTTTTATGATTTTCTAAAATCATCAATTTTTTCTTTCTTAAAAAATAATTCTCTTTTTATAGCTTTTTGCAAAACATTTCTTAATTCTTCTTTATTTAAACCCCAATTTATCTTTTTTATAAAATCATTCAAATTCAGCCATTCAGAATTTACATGTTCTTCATTTAATATTACTTTTCCTTTTTTAACAAAAGATAAGAAATTATTCTCAGAATGATCTTTCCCACCCCAAGAATAAACAGACCCCCATTTCAAATAAAAAATTTCAGATACGCCAAGATTAGTTTCTTCTTTTACTTCTCTTCTAACCGCATCTTCTATAGATTCATTTGCTTCAACACTTCCAGTTACAGTAAACCAATAATCTCCACCATGAGCAGAATCCTTAGAATTATTCCTCAATAAAAGAAATTTCTCCCCATTGCATACAAAAGCAAGTATCTTTTTGTTCATAAAGTACATATTCAAAAAATGTTTATAATACTATCTATTTATTCTTTTAATGAGCCTCTTTATTTCTTGGCTTTTTATATCTAGATCTTGAAGCGTCTTTATACTTTTTTCTTCTGTTTCAAATAATTCAGGCTTATCTTTTTTTCCTAATAATCTGAAATAATATATAGTATCTAAACTCCTAAGGTGTCTTAATTTAGTCACTTCATTAAAAGAAAATAGATCTACAAGAGGATTCATGTCCAAATATTCTATCAAAAATTCCTCCGCCATGGATAAATTAATTTCGTATCCATTAGGTTTGCACAAATCCGTAGTTAAACACCACCCTAAATCTGAAACAATATAGTCTTGTCGCATGCTCTGGAAGTCTAAAGCAACTAAACCATCACCAGACAAAATAAAATTCTCACATCTAGGGTCTCCATGCACTAATTGCTTTTGATTTAGTTTCTTTCCCCAAACATTTGCATTTCCTCTTAATTCTTCAACAATCTCTTCTAAATAAGCAAGTCTCTCCTTTGTGGACGGGTCAATTGCATAAGGATAATATCTCTTAAAATCTAAATAAGGCTGACAAGAGCCACAAATAATATCATCAATATAACCGGCACTAAATGGTTTACTGGGCGATCTTTTTATCCCACTTAAGGATCTGTGAAGTTTACCTAGATACCGCCCGATCTCTTTTGGAGAAGAATTAGAAAGGGATGCTGTTTGTCCATCTATCCAAAAAGTTAAAAAATAGAGGCTATCGCCAATTATTTTTGGCCCTGAGAATGGAGTAATGACTTCTATGTCACCCCGTTTATTTAAATCCTTTAAAACACCATATTCAAAATTCGCTTCTTCTAAACCATAAAATGGATTTGTTGAGGATCTACGTAAAGCTAATGTTTCTTTAGTACAATCCAATTTAAATGTCTCATTGATGGATCTACAAATCGGTCTTACTTCTTTTATTTCAATCTTAAATCTCTCCTGAAGTGCTAACTTCTCTGGATTAGTTAATATGAGTACCATTTTTTATAATCTCAAGAAAACCATTTAACTCTTCAGCTGAAGAAAAATATCTTAAGTCTACTTCATCTTCTATTTCAGGATTTAACCTTCCACTTATTGTTCTTTCATCTAAAAAAACAGGAATATTTCTTCCTAAATATTTTTTATGATATTTAGTATATGCTATTTCGACTAATGTTCCTGGAGATAATCCAAAACCAATCATTAATCCTGTCCGTAAACTAAGACAAGTATTCAAAACAACCCATCCACCATCCACTTTCTCGGTTCTATCACAGAACTGAAAATATTTTTCCAAAACCTCGCATCCTCCTCTTGGAAGAGCCCCCACAACTTCCCTGCCGCCAAACTTTTTATAGGCTTTCGCAAAATCTAATGGAATTCCTTCATCAGGAATCAAATAAACTGTAGAAAGATTTGCAGCAAGAACTTTTCCAACTTCTTCTTTATACTGTCCGTAACTATCTCTATCTATTTTTCCAAATCTAAATATCTTTGTTTTATCAGTTGGACCAATAAGCAAAGCAGATAAATTATTATTTGGCATCTTCTAATTTCTCCCTAAGCTTTTGAAGTGCATCATATAAACTATTTCCTATACATAATTCCCCATGTAGTTTCATAACGACAAAACCATTATTTTCTTTCAATAATCCTAATATCTTGCTTAATTCTCCAAATTTTCCATATCTTAGATATTCTGCAGAAGCATATTTTTGCATTGCAGGATGATAAGTTAACTTTCTACCATGTGTATGTATTACTGCTCCGGCCCCAGGTATTGCTTGATAAACTTCAGATATTATTGGCATTTCTGAAGAAGGATGTTTCTCTCCTTTCCATCTAATTTTCCCGTCTTTTGTTCCTAAAAAAAGAGCTATATCTCCCTTAGCCAAACTACCGACATTTGATCCGGTAGTGGAAACTAAAATTCCTTCCTTGACTTTTTTGCTAATGAATCCTGCTGAACCTTTAATTAAATCCATTTCTAACAAAGATTCACCAACAGACCTGAATTCTGAAAAATGCTCTTCTACTGCTCTTAGATAATCCTCATCTATTGGCAATCTTTCGGAATTATATCTTATTCTTGAAAAACAATTATAAGTTGTATCTGCTATTTTTTCTAAAGGAGCCATTGTTATTTTATCAGGAGTTATTTCTGGCCAAATAACTTGACAACCCCATTGTTGAAGGATTTCTAAAGATCTTGAAGTAATTGGATGCTCCCAAAGAGAAAGATTCATAGCAGGAGCAAAAATAACTTTTTTTCTTTTGCCGATCGCACTAGCAACAATAGTCATAGGATAACTATCAGCTATACCCTGGGCTGCTTTATTCAATGTATTAAAAGTAGCCGGAACAATTAAAGCAATGTCCTCTAGTGGAATTTCCTCACCATTCTTTGAGTAGTCTAACGAGATATTATTTCCAGGAATTTCAAAATCTTTTATATTAGTAATTTTTCTAGCCATATCTGTAAAGAAAGTGTAGACGTTTGCTCCTTCACTCGTAAATTCTCTAACTAACTCGGGAACAATAGAACATTTTTTTGCGCCAGTTATTACAAGATAAACTACTTTATTATCTAGAGTTTTCATTTTTCCCCCCTAACTGTCTGTAATATTCATAAACTACTATTGGAACAACAGTAGGCAAAGTTAAAAACGGGACTTCTCCAGTGGTAGGAACAGAAACTAATTCATCTAATTTTGAGATTTTCCCCCTGCTTAATCCTCCAGACTCTGTACCAAAAACAAAAACACTTTTACCTTCTGATAAATCCAAATCAAATATTGATCTTTTTGAGTATGGAGATGTCCCGATTAAATATCTTCCGCGATTATGTAATTCTTGAGCAGCAAGATCTAAATTTTTAAAGATATCTATATGTGGATAAGAATTAATTCCCCAAGACTTTACTTTTAAGACAATTTTTTTATGATTCAAATCAATAGAATTTCCAGAAACATATAAATCGCAATTTCCAACAGCCAAAGCTACCTGAATTATGTGTGCTGCATCATAAGGTGCCCTTAAACAATCAAATAAAAGACCTATTCTTTTTTCCATTTTTGCCTCACAAACGAATTAGCATAATATTCTGCAATTGCACCTTCTCCAGAGGCAACAGCTATCATTTTTACCCCCCCATTAACATCGCCCGCTGCATAAACTCCCTCTCTGGAAGTTTGCATTTTCCTATTGACCTCAATATATCCTTGATCATCTAATTTTAGTCCTAGTATTTTTGCAAGAGAGCTATTTGGAACATAACCCACACAACTAAAAATTGCAATTGGTTTTATTTGTTCCTTCTTACCATTGATCCTTACATCAGCCCATTCTATCTCTGAGTTACCAACAACTCTTTCTAGCGTTGAATTTAAAAAATAAGGGATAGACAAATTATGAATTTTTTCAATATATTTATCTTTTGCAGTAGACTTATATTCCCTTTCAATTATGATTGGGTTAGCCCCGGCTTCTTTTAATCTAACTGCAGTAACAGCTCCAGAATTTCTTCCGCCAACAATTAAAACACACTTGCCAAAATATTCAGAAAAATCTCTATTTATCCCATAATGAACCCTTTCTGGAATTCTGTCCACACCCGGCACATTTAATCTTCTTGGACTTGTGCCTGTAGCTAAAATTAAAGTTGTTGATCCATATGAAACCCCCCCAGCTTCAACTATAAATAAATTTCCCTCTGCATGAACTTTTCTAATATCTTCTGTATGTATTGGTATTCTCCTTAATTCTAGATGTTGTCTAAAAATATTTGCAGTCTCTGTTCCAGTAACATCATGTAATCCTAGATAATTTTCTAAATTAGTAAAATTCGTATTTATTACTTCTTCTACAAACTCACATGGCATTCCTTTTTCCACAAGTCTGAATCCTAACCCGTCTCCTTCTGCAAACAATGCTGCAGACATTCCGGCAGGCCCTGCTCCAATAATAACTAAATCATATTTTTCCATATTATTTTTCTCCTATTATGATTATTTGATCCGAAGTAATTTGTATTTTGTCTTTATCTCCGAAGTAAGATTTTATCTTAGATATATCTTCTTCTTTAATCTGATCTATAAATGGGAATATTTGTACAACTTGCAATAACTCTTGAAAAGAGTATTCTCGTTTAGCATCTAATTCTTTTAGTATAATATTTCTAAAACCTGCAGATTCTAATCTTTGAGTATAAAAAATTGAATCTCTTGCCCGAACTAACCTTCCTCTAAAAATATCTGCTATTTCTTTTAGTCCTTTTCCAAAGCCATATTCTCTAAAAAAGAATTTTCCACGAGTTTTTAAAACACGATAAACTTCAGACTCTGAGAAATTTGTTACATTTTTTGCAGTTGCTGCATCAAAAAAATCTGATTGAAATGGGAGATTTAAGTTATCTCCTAAGACTAGCCGAATATCTAAACCTGAAATTCTTTCTTTTGCTTTTTCTAACATCTCTGGAGAGACATCAATCCCCCATAAACCTCTATATCTTGAAGAATATCTTTCGGCTAATTGCTCAAGAACAAATGCATTCCCAGTTCCAATATCAAGTATTTTCCCCCCTGCAGAAACTTCTTCATAGATAAGTCCAAAGAATAAATCATTAATAGAAGAAGACGTTGGGGCATTATCTCTAAAGAAATCTTCTCTTGATTGTGCTTTTTCTTTATCATAAAAACAAGGTTTTTCCATATTAAGAAGATACGCGAAGAGCTTATAAATTTTACTACTTTAGAATTAATAAGGTTTATAAAATGCCGTTTGTTTGGTTAATTATGGCAGAAAATAGAGAAATGGCCAATACGTGGGATAGAATCTCCAAAAGCTATCAAAGAAGATATCAGATTGGCACCTCCAAAGTCCACTGGGGGCCATTATGCCCTTCCGAAAATGAATTAAAATTACTAGGCAACGTTAATGGAAAGAAAGTAATAGAGATAGGTGCTGGAGCAGGACAGAATTCAATTGTATTAGCTAAAAAAGGAGCAATAGCAACTGCTTTTGATATCTCAAAAGAACAGTTAAACCATGGCAGAAAATTAGCGAAAAAAGAGAAGGTTAAGGTAAAGTTTATCAGAGGAGATTTTCAAAGATTAGAATATCATTTTAATCCTAATTCATTTGAAATTGTAATGTCAGCTTATGCTTTGCAATATTGTTCAACTTTGGAATCTATGGATAGCACATTTCAACAAATTTATGAAATATTAGTCCCAAAGGGGATTTTTGTTTTTAGTTTAGATCATCCTGTAAGAACAATTGGGCACTGGGAAGAAAAGACAGACAGATTTTTTTTAGACAACTATTTTGATAGATCTAAAAAAGAATGGGATTATTCATTTCCTGAAACGGGGGTTTCAGATAGAATGAAAGGATCTTTTAAGACAGTAAGTGATATTATCAACGGAGTTATTCTCGCAGGATTCAGTTTAGAAAAAATACTAGAACCAGAACCAATAAAGCGAGATGGAAATAGTAGATTTGGGGTTGATTCTAGATATGGCTCTGAAAATAAAAGAGATCCCTATAGTTTTGATCACCTCTCAAGAATACCTGGAACATTAATAATCAAAACAAGAAAATAAAATCAGAAAAGCGAAGCTTTTCTTACCTATGCCTTTAGGCACCAATACTCATCGTTCAGCCCCCACGTTTAATTTCAGTTTTTAGGACGAGCCTGTGAAAGAAACCCTTATGGGTTTTAACCCATGATTGAATTTCATATGCGAAAGGGCGAGTCAGTTTTTGAAAAGAATTAACTTATCTCTTCGACACTTCAGAAATCGCAATTTCTGAGAGCTGTCAAAATTCTGCGAATTTTGAAGCATAGGAGGATTTAGTAAGATTGGTCAGAGAGAGATTATTTCTTAACGCCACGGGCTTGAGCCCGTGTGTAGTTTACAGCATTCACAATTACACCTAACTCTGGATTTCAACTAAGCCTGCATCTTTGCATTATACCCCTTCACTCTCAAACTGCATCCAGGCGGAGCATTTCCTCGCACATCTCGGCAGACAATAAAGTAGGCTTGGCCTGTCTGCCAGGGTGCTGCATGCTCTATTCCCTCGTCAGAAAATTTCTCGCCATCTTCAAACTTAAAGTTGCAGCCTTGGAAGGAGTATCTGCATTCACCGCTTTCATCAGTAATAATTTTAAGCTCATCTCCAAGCTTAAATGCCCTCGTCACTACAGGAGGCGTTGCATCAATTTCTAATGAGAAGCGCAGCGCAGTCTGCGCAGTATTCCCAGCAATATCTTCGCAGCTAATATCAAACGCATACGCTCCAGCAGTCCTGTCATTCAAAATCTGTGTATGCTTCGTGGAAAACGTGTTGTACATGAAGACCGAGGGCAGCCAATAGCAGGCAGCTTTCCCATTTTCAGCTCCTCCAGAAGTCTCTATCTCAAGAGTAACGGTATTCAGCAGCTTCCCGGAAATAATCTTCCCATTCGGTTCAGCCTTCACAATCAGAAGAGGATCTTTAGTCTTCTTTAAAACATACGAATAACTCTGCTGATTCGCATTTCTCGCGCTTTCATTCACGTCCTTCAGCCACGGCTGGTCTTTGCATCTGAAATAAAACTGATTTTGCCCGATAGTTAAATTAGTCAAATCACTATTGCATCTCCATCCCTGAAGATCTGCGCTCTCCAGTCCGGTCTCGCAGCGTAGAGTATTTTCCATTTGTTCAAAATTAAAAGCAGGATTTCTGCTCCATCTGCATTCAGCAGGCTCATTGACAAAGATTGAGACGTTCTGCTTGGTTGCATTGAATCCTACAGATGCCCCGTTATTCGGAGAAGCTGCAACAATTCCCGGAACCGTTTGATCAGGACCTTCTTTCAGGCAAGTCTTAATCACAAACTCTGCTCCGTTCTTCCCATTCCCATTATAATCCTGGCATCTCACATAAATATTCAAGTTTCCAGTAATCCCTCGCAATTTATCATCAAGGATGTTCACCAGGCTCTTTTCGTTATCAGTCAACTCGCTGAAATTAATTCCAATCTCTTCAATCACTTCTTCTTTCAATGCCCCTGCGCTCGGAACAAACAACGGCATCGTATGATTCTGTTTGTACAAATTGCTTCCTCCAAAAAATTCATCCATATCCTCCATGCTGTTCGTATGCTCGATTGCAAGCCTGCACTGTGCAGGTTCATTCGTTTGAATTCCCATCAGCACCGGAGTAAATGCCTGCAAGCAGCTTCCATCACTTTGCGTTACCTTGAATCCATTCTGCGAAACTTCTGAATAGCGGTATCCCGGAGACAAAATGTGCTCATTCGGCGAGATAAAAGGCGACGCGACATCATTCACTCCTACAGCAACACAAGCCTCTCGCTTCGTGCCTTCATTCAAAAATTGGCACTGTTGGCCCAAACTTTCACAGCGATATTTGCTGCACGGCTTCAAAAGATTCTGATTGCAGTCGCTGCACTTTGCTCCTCCCGAAGGAGCTTCCCACGGCTTGCAGGAAAACCTGACAATTTTTTTCTTAATCTTCCCAATGCCTAAAGACTTAAAAACAATTGCAAGAATCACTAACACCACAACAAGAATTAATCCTCCTAATCCGAAAAGAGCAGCAACCCCTAGATATGAAAGAAGTCCAGTAACCGCGCCGAGCGCTACTCCTGCAATCGTCATTGCCAAAGCAGCCTCTCCTTCTAATCCAAATGCCTTCACTAAAACAAAAGCAACCGCAGCTCCTGCAGCAGCTCCAAGAGCTACATTTCCGACAACAGCAACTCCTTCAAGTAAAGGCGTTCCTGCCACATATTCAGATGTCATCAAAGTCGTAACATGCGTTAATGAAACTTCCAAACCAGTGCTATAAAGAATACCTGCTGCGACAAGAGCATCGACTCCCGCAATCCCCGCAATACTCAGCGCAGCCTTGTTCGCAGCATTAATCGCTTCTCTGGCGTCTGATCCCTTCCCTGTCAAATTCACTGTACCGATATACTTTCCAAACTTTGCAGCCTTCCCATCCCATTGCAAGCTTCCCACAGCTTCTGACTTCAAAAGTCGAGGCGCATTCTTCACGGTATATCCTTCATCCGCATCTCCCACAATATTTTTTTTCAATCCACAATCTCCAAGAGAAGTGCATAAGGTATTCATCTTCTCAGTAAATTCTTTGGTTAAGCAGTCTTCATTCGTGCAGTCCCATCCAGAAAACTTTTTCTCGCATATAACTGTGCATTGATTGCTACCCATCCCACAGATCTTCTCTGCAGATTGCCCTCGATCATCCACCGAGAGATCAAATCCTGGAGAGTAAGAAGGCGTACACATGCTGAATTTGAAATACTTGTCCACATCAACCTCTTTCAGAACACAGTCGCTATTTTCATTGCAATTTTTCTCTACCTTTGCTTTGTCCTGGTTATAGGAAAGGCATTCCTGCCACCGGTTGACCCGGCACTTTGCATACTGGAAAGTTTCTCCTTTCCCAATGTCAAGATTCTCTTGAACGCAAATATAATTCCTGAAATCATCACACGGTTCTACTTTCACTTCACCAAGATCGCAATACCTTTTCCAATGTCTGCTTCCGACAAGATCAGTTCCATCACCAATATCCCCATCATACGCGCACCAGCCCTCTCCATTTTTAATTGTCTTCCCATCAACTTTGCAGTTAATATCTCTGCAAATATAATTTCCTTTATAGGGTTTCACCTCCTTGGCAACCCCGCAAGAACTCCCTCGGAAATAGTCGCAATTCCCGCAATTCTTAGAATTTGTATTGCTCTCACTTGCACCGCATCTTTCTTCTTCAGCCAGAAGAAGGTCCCAATATCCAGGATCATTAATCCGATTGAAATCGTAAACATTTGCAAGGTTCCCGCAGGAATCCAGAAAATAAACTTTATCATCTTTGCAGGTAGTTTTGTCAGTTTTCTTACACACTCCTCCAACTGCAATGCGGTCAGAAGTGCACAGCATATTTTTATAAAATTTCCCGCCCTTTGTAGTGCATTCCTTCCTTATCCCCATACTGCATCCTTTTTCCAGATTAATTTCTGTCACGCACGCTCCTTTATCTTCTGATTCAGAAAGTGCAGTGCATTCAATCTCAGTCTCAACATTCTGCCGAAAATCTTCCTTCAGTCCGTAAGAGGCAGAGATTTTCTTGCATTGCGTTGCAGTCACAAATTGTGTATTCCTCCCAACAACACAGCATCCCTTTTTGCAAACAACAGGCTCTCCCTCATTTGCATCAAACCATCTCCCTCCATCTTTCTCGCATAAGGGTCTTGGAACATTTGCAGGGCATGTTCCTTGCGCAACATCGAGGCAATATCCTTTTTTACATTCAACAACATTCTTACAGTTCGTCTGAATGCATCCCGAATCACATGCCCCATTGCACGTTCCTGAAGAAACATCTTCGCAATAATTTCCTTGCTTAGTTTTCTTGCAGCAATTCGTTTGAAACTCCACCTTTTCCTGTTGTGGAATCTCCTGCGTAGCTTGCGCAGTAGCAACCCCGATCTCCTGGTCCACAAGCGCAAAAAAGTAAGAAATTGCAAACGTATACAGCATCAAATTCAGGATCTGAAAACTAACCTTGCCAATATTCCCCGAGTTAATCAGCCATTTTCCCTTCATAATTCCCGAGGTAGAATTGCATGCAACCAACTCATTTTTCTTCAGCTTTCTGATTATCAGGCTCATAGTGCATCATTAAAATCCCGGCGGAATCGCGCAGCTTCTTATCGCAGTGTACAGTTTTTTCCCTGTCGCTCGGTCTCCAATAATATAAATCTTGCTTGCGTCTTCTCCTCCGCCAACAGCTTTCTTCTCAATATCAAATTCCTTATGGAGAACCATGTAGCCCACATACTCAAAATCACAGAAGCGGGCTTCTTGCGAGGCAATTTCCTGGGCAACCACTGCCAAGTCATACAACGGAGAAGATACTCCTGCAGGGAATGAAGAAAACTCCTGCGTCTCTTCATTCTTCCTTAATGTCAAAGGCTTCTGCACATCAATCCTTATCCTCTTCGGTTCAAGGCTTACCTCTGTTTTCAAATCTTTTTCGACAACTTCGTACTTTCTTTTTTCTAGATCCTGCTTGAGCTGGAAAAAGCATTCTGCAATCTTGGGCTGGATATAGTCATTAATCTCTTGCTCAAGATGCTGGATATACAAGGGTTCTTGAGTAGTGCATGTTTCATAGTAGCTCTTCGTGTAGCAAAGATACACTACCTTATTGTCTTCATATAACTTATACTTCTTTGGAACTTGCTCAGGAGAGATATATCCTCCTTGAGGCAGCAAAATATTTACTGCCTCCTGCGCAGAGTCCTGAACACAGCTCTCAATAAATTTTTTGGGATCAGCAAAATCCGCCCTCTGCACTTCAGGTTTTCTTTGGAAGAGGAAATATAACAATAAACTCGCAACAATGATGATAGCAATAATTACAAAGATAGTAACTTGGCCTTTCCGTCCTCTTTTCGTCATATACTCTCTACAAAAACCTTGTTTATAAATATTAACTCTATAATGCTGTGCTGCATGATTGGTAGCTTTGTGCCCTGTATCTTGCTTCATCAGAAAAACAACTGCAATAAATAATATATGCAACATAACTCTCTTCAATCTTAATAAGTCCTTACGCGAATGCTGCAATCTCCCGGCGTATTGCCCCAAAGATCCCTGCATTTAATAAAAAATGTTTGGCGAGTTTTCCACGGAGCAGACTGTTCTCTCTCGTCTTCTCCTTTCTGCATCCTTGTTCCATTCTCAAAATCAAATCTGCACCCCTCTTTTATAGACTGGCTATAACTGCAGTCTCCAGGATCATTCGTAATGATCACTAAAGTATTGTCTCGGAGATTATGGTATGCTCTCGTAACAATCGGAGCCGTACGATCTATTTGAACATTTAAGGAGGCATTAAGTTCTGCAAAATTTCCAGCGTCGTCCCTGCAAGAAGCTCGTAAAATATAATCTCCTATATAGAGGTAAATCTTTGGCTGAATATAGGCATTGCCCTCATGGCTAAAAAAATTCCCTCCAAAACTCTTGCTTCCATTTTCCCAGGCCACTTCATAACTGCATTGAGTGCTTTCAGCTTCCCCGCCTTCTACAATGGCTTTAATATCAAACACAACAGGCTCAATATTGTTCACTAAACTTCCTGAAGGCTCTAAGGAGGAGATCTTTAAAGGATTCTTAGACCTCACAATGCTGTACAGCGCACTCGATTCCATAGCATTTCTCCTGCTGTCCTCAACAAAATCAAACGGCTGATCCTTGCATCGCACAAAAATTTTAGTTTCATTCTCTTGAAGAGGAATCGTCGCATTGCAGTAAAAACCAGAAAGGGTCTCTTCAGCAGGATCATTGTTGCAGGAAGCATCAAATTCCATCTTTGCATACTCCTTATCCTCCTTGCTCCATCGGCATTCAGCAGGTTCATTGGTGAAGAAAGTCATTTCCCCCTCACTTGCATTAAATCTTGCCACTGCCTGCACCGAAGGGTAAAACGCAACTGAAGGAGGTGTTTGATCAGGCCCTTCTTTCACGCACACCTTAATCGTATAATCTTTGCCATTTGTATTTCCATTTGAATCCTGGCATCGCACGTAGAAATTCATTTCTCCAGCCTCGTCTAAAATAATTCCATATCCTTTTTCCAAGACCCCTGATCCCGGTGAAGAAAAAGTTCTAATGTGTTTCACATCAAAGATACTGCTCTCGAAATAGGGAATAGTTTCATCATTGAAATTATCAAGATGTTGAGTGCTGATTTTGCATTGAGCAGCCTCATTCGTCGATATACCAAATTGCAATGGCGTATATGCATCGATGCAATCCCCTTCTTTAGCAATTTTAAATCCATCAGAAGTAACATCATTATAACTATACCCTTCACTAATAGCATCTTCTTTAGGTGTTATTTCAGGCGGGATTACATCGTCAATACTCACCTTCTCACACCTCTGCCGGGAACTCCCTTCATTTAAGAGCTTGCAATCTTGCCCTAAACTCTCGCAGCGATACTTGCTGCACGGTTTCATAAGATCACCATTGCATATATCGCACTTTGTTCCTCCTTGTGGTGCTTCCCATGGCAAGCAGGTGAATATTGCATATTTATATTTCGTATCACCAATACCGACAACAGTAGCAAGCCACTCTGCAGTTACTCCTCCCAGATATGCACTCACACCTCCTCCGAAGATTGACCCCACAACTCGGGCTGTATAAACAATCTCTCGGTCTACTTCACCTTCTCTTCCATAGTTGTGCAAAATACTGATATTAGTCCTCAAAATCTCCCCGGCAACTGAATCCGACTCAATAAAAACGTCTTCTTTTGGAGAAGACTCACCAACAGGGTCTGGATTTCCTTTTGCCTTGCCGCTAATGGTATATGCTTTATCAGTATCTCCAAGAATATTTCTCTTGAATCCACAATCCCCCAAGGACGCACAGAAATTACTCATTTGCTCTACGAAACCAGAATTTTCGCATTTACAATTATTAAGACATTCCCAAGTAAATTGAAATCCGGAAAACTTTTTAACATAAGTAATCTTGCATGTCTTGCTTGCTAATCCGCAAATATCCTTTGACTTATTTTTGCCTTCTTCTGTTGAATAATCAAATCCCGGAGCGACCCTTGGAAGGCAAGTATTAAATCGAAATCCAGAATCAACATCTATTTTTTTAATAAAACATATCTCATTCTCTTGGCACTTTTCAATCATCTTTTCTTGAACATCCGCTTTTGAAGAACCACCAATAAATTTCCCAGTCTCTTCATCAATGTTATACGTATAACATTCTTTTCCCGTATTCGGCCTGCATGCAGCTGTTGAGAAAACACCTCCTTCAATCGGCAAATCCTTTTGCAAACAGGCCTCGGTTCGATAGTCAGCACAAGGCTGTGGTTCAATTTTCCCATATTGGCACGTCCTTCTCCAGTGCCTGCTTCCCACAACATCAGTCCCGTTATCAATGCTCCCATCATACACGCACCAGCTTTCTCCATGCTTCCTTTCTCTCCCATTTTCCTCAACGCAATTCAAATCCTTGCAGGAATATTCTCCATACTCTGGTCGAGCTCCATCTTTTTGATAGCGCCCGCAAATGCTTCCTCTCCCCGCGTCGCAATTTCCACAGCTGGCAGAGCCTGCATTGCTCTCCCCTTTTCCGCAGCTCTCTTCTTTTGCTATAATCTCTTCCCAATAAGACTGATCATGCGCCTTCTGGGAGTCATAAATATTCCCAAGATTTCCACACGAGTCAACAAAATAAACCCCATCCTTTCCTTCAGCACAAATAGTTTTTGCCGTTGGCTTGCACTCAGTTTCAAGAAACTCTGCAGTGCAGAGATATCCTTCCTTAAAAATTGCACGAGGAAAACGGGCAGCGCATTCTTGCTCGGTCAGTAATTTGCATGCATTTCCTTGATCAGAAGGAACAACACAAGCTCCTTTTTTATTGCTCGCCACTTTTGCTCTGCATCCTGCATCAGTGGTAACTTCAGGAAAAAATTCAGGATCAACACCTTGTTTCGCCGCCCGAGAGTTGCAATACGTTCGGGTAAAAAGATTTGCGCTGTCTCGGATAACACAACATCCTCTCGCGCATTGATCAATTCCGCAAAATTGATTGTCATTCCATTCTCCCCCGCCTGCTTTGCACTTTCCTTGAGGAGAAGATGCTGCGCAAGATCCATCAGGACTGATGCAGCACCCTTTTTTACAATCAGAATCAAAAGCACAGCTGGTTTGTTTGCACGGTTGCTTGCACTGCTCACTGCAGCCAGACAAAGGCAAGTCCTCGCACAGCGCACCCTCTTTTGTTTCAGGACAGCATGTGGTCTGTGCAGTTGCAGAAAAAGAAGACAATACAAAAGAGAATGCGAGAAAGACTCCTAGGAAGAATATCCCCGTATACAAAACCTCTTTTCTCATAGGGTATGAAGATAAAACAAGGTTATAAATGTTATCAAGAAAAGACAGCCATGCAGGTTAAATCCATATTGATAATGAAACCAAAAAAGCTGCTCTGAAAAAACTCAAGAAGTAACTGATAATCCATTCGAAGAAAGGATTGTTTGTTCTTGGAGATCAGATAATTCTTGGTAAGATTTTAAGGGAGGTAAATTTTTAGTCAGTTGCATGGGTACCAAAAAAAGATTAATAATAAACGGTCCTGACTTCAGTTCAAAGATAATTCTTAGATTAAAAATCATCTCTTGTCTCAACTCACCCAAAAAGATTCTTCCAAAAATCAGCAAATCTTCCTAAGAAACCTCGAGGAGTTGAGGAGGGTGAAGGAGAGGGAGATGAAGAGGCGGTAAGGGGTGGCGACGTTGTCGGAGAAACACTGGGGGAAGAATCTTGCTGAGGCCTGTTGGAAACATCAGAAGGGGTAGGGGGTTTTGGCCCGCCTTCAAAGAGATAGTCAAGGATATACTTTGCATCATCTGCTGTAATCTTTCCATCATCGTTAGCATCTGCCGAATCCTGGCATGCAATTTCTACTTCCCCTCTAAGATACATACTTACATAGATACTATCTGAAACATCAACTTCCCCGTCATTATTCGCATCTCCTCTCTTGTAAGAAGAGCAGCTTTGAGTTATTTTCTCATCAATTTTCTCTTGAGGGCATCCTTCATCAATATTGTCATCGAGATCATTATCTCTGACGTCACAAGCTTCATCCATTCCAGCAATAGGAAAAGGATTTTTTGGAGAAGATCCTCCTTCAAAAAGGTAAGAGAGAAGATATTCATAATCTTTCGGATTAATAATTCCGTCATCATTCACATCAGCAGCATCCTGGCAAGCAAGAACGTACTTCCCTTGAAGCGCGTAACTTAAATAAATGCTGTCTGAAATATCTACATCTCCATCAAAATTTGCGTCCCCCCGGATAAAAGCAGATGAGCAAACAGAAGTAATCTTGATGACAAGTTCCCCTTTTGGTTTCGGAATGACAAAAGGCGTCGGAGACACCGTTGGACTTGCTGTAGGGGAGGGTTTTGGACTCGGCGATACTGTAGGTGAAGGAGAAGGACAAGAACAACAAGTCGGTGAAGCTGTTGGGGATGGTGAAACAGAAGGCGAAGGAGAGGGAGATGGTGTGGCGGTTGGTGAAACAGAAGGTGAAGGAGATGGACTAGAGGGCTGTGCTAAAACAAAAGAAGTCAGAAGTATAAAAAAACTTATGGCTGCAATGGAATACATAATCTGCTTATGATCCTTTAATAAAGAGTGGCTCATAACCTACTGAAGGAGGCATCATTTTTAAATTCTTCGGTAAATCCAATGAGGATAGAACCCTGACTCATTGCCTCAGATAAAAATGAATCATAAAAATTTTCTGAAAAATTCCTGACTCCGTTTTAAACTTCAGAATTCCTTGTGGAATTCTGATGGTGCTCAAAAACCAAGGGTTTTTGACATAGTGAAGTCTGTTCGGAGATTTTTTCCACAGCAAATTTTTAGGCCGTCAGAAATGCAAGAAGCATTTCTGAGCGCTCTCATCATCTTCGATGATGAAGTCACAAAAAGCCCCCATTCATCTCCATTTTCAACCTCAGAATTCTTAATGAGAATTCTGATGGTGCTCAAGAACCATGGCGTGGTTCTTGACAAAATGGAGTCTTCTGGCTTTTTCTGATAATTTTTTTAGTATGAGCCCATAGCCATGGAATAATCTCAAAATCAATAATTCCCCGTCTCCACTCTTGGCGCAAGAATAAACATTAATGCTCTCTTTGCATCTTTATACTCAATCTTAAGAGGATAGTCATCTCCAAAGCTGATCAGCGTTTTCTCGCTTAATTTTGCAGCTTTATTGAACTTCTGCAGATACTCCAGGCTGTATCTCGATTTTCCCGTGCCGCCGATAACTGCTTCATCGCTGGAAAATTCAGATCGGGCAGAATTCAATCCTTTTGCCTCTATCACAAATTTCCCATCTGCCAAGGAAAAGCTGCAGGAATCTGCAACAATCGCGCAGTCCTCAACAGCATCAGACAAATCATAGGAATTTATTTCCACCTTTCCAGCAAAATTCAAATTTGGAATAGCTTTCTCCTCTGCTTCAATGTCAATTAAAGCCAAAGTAAATGTTCTCTTAATCTTATCCTGGATCTCAATGTGCAGAAGATTATCTTCTCTTCTCATCAGCAGGCTGCTCGAGGAAGTGCATCTCTTTAAAACAGCTTTCAGATTTTCAAGGCTTATTCCCAAGGTCTCCTGGTCAGCCTCAAACTGTGAAAAAGCAGCCCGGGGCAGGGAAAAAGAAGTCAAGGCAACATTTGCAGGATCAATAGCAACCATGCTCATCCCCTCTTTGTCCACTTTCAGCCGCACTTCAGTAACTAAATCCGAGATAATCGCGATAATTTCAGAGAGCAATTTAGGATCATCTAATTTCAATAGCATAAGAGCACCTTTTTCATGTTGAGAGTAGAAAGCGTTACCCCTTTATATTTTTAAGCTTTGTTATACTCCATGGCTATACCTCTCTTTCAAGAGATCTGTGAGCAAGCTTCACATTTTTCAACCACATAAAAAGACATCTTCTCTGGAAGTTTAAATAAATAATGGTGTTCCATCATCAATTCTATAAACCCCTCTCTCTTCTCAAAAATATGGAAAAAGTAAAAGAGCTGGCTTTAGCATATTACTCAAGAAAAGACATCCAGTCAGCAATCTACAACTTTTCTCAAGGAAGAGAAACTGTCCCGAGATACGGTGAGGGATTTGGAAAAAGACCAGACGCATTGCAATACGAATCTGATATTCTCGCCTACGTTCAAAAAGGTGCGACTTCTTTCCACGTCTCAGAAGAATTATGGCACGACCCTCTTCAGATTGTAACAGGAATGTCTCAGGAGGAGACAAACAAGCTAAGAAAAGGATGGGACCTTTTGATTGATATTGACTCAAAATATCTTGACTTTAGCAAGATTACAGCTCAACTGATTGCACGCGCGTTTGAATTTCACGGGATTAAAAATTATGGAATCAAGTTTAGTGGGAGCAAAGGCTTCCATCTCATCATTCCTTGGCAGGCCTTTCCCGAAGAGTTTCAGAATCAAGAAACAAAAAACATGTTTCCCGAATGGCCTCGCATGATCTGTCTTTACCTCAACAATTTTATTCGCGATAGTCTTGAGAAAGAAATTGGGAAAACAACCAGCACAATTTTCTCATCAACAGCAAAATTTATCAAAGATGAAGATGCCCAGAAAAAAGTCATGCCTGATCTTGTTCTCGTAGCTCCTCGGCATCTTTTCCGGGCCCCTTACTCGCTTCATGAAAAAACAGCCTTAGCTTCGATCATCGTTGACAAAAAAACCCTCGAAGATTTTAATCCTCTACATGCAAATCCTCTCGGCATTAGGCCTCTCAACTATCTCCCTGAGGCAAGAAAAAATGAAGCGAAAGAATTGCTCATGCAGGCGCTCGAGTGGCATCTTGAGCAGGAAAAAGAAAAAAAAGCAGGACAGCCTGAAAAGAAAATAAACCTGGGGAATAGAAAATTTGAGGATGTTGAAATCAAGTACATTACTGAAGAAACATTCCCTCCTGTAATCAAAAATATTCTGAAGGGCTTGAAGGAAGATGGAAGAAAACGAGCTGTCTTTATTCTCATTACATTTTTCCGCTCTCTCAACTTCCCGCAGGAATATATTGAAAAAACACTCGAAGAATGGAACAAAAAAAACTACAAGCCCCTGAAAGAAGGTTATATCAAAGCTCAGATTGCATGGTTTCAAAAACAAAAGAAAATGCTCCCCCCAAATTTCGACTCAGAATACTACAAGGCTATAGGCGTCTATGAAATGGATGCTCTTTCAGAAAAAACCAGGAACCCTGCCGCTTACACACAGGCAAAGGCAAGGATGAAGATGCAGGAAAAAATAATAAAAAAATAAAAAGAAAAAAATAAATCTTATTACAAGCATCTACCGTTGCTGCAGGATGTTTTGTTGATTGCTGTGCATGCTACTGTAATGTTCAAGGCATTAACTCCTGAACAATAATGCTCAAGTACCGTAATGCTATCAAGACAGGAGTCATACTTAGTATACCTAGCACTGTTTTTGTATCCGCTTACATTGCCATTGATTGTGTATGTGATCCCACCGTCACTATCAGTGCAGGAATCAGAGAAGCATCCTTCATCAATACTTCCATCACAATCATTATCTATCCCGTCTCCGCAAACTTCTGTGCTAGCAAATCCTGGCGTACAAGCTTGTGAGACTCCGCCAACGCAGTTCTGCACCGTCCTCTGGCATGCTCCTGTTCCGCAGGTTGTTGACCCTAAGCTTTCATCTACCAAGCCATCACAATCATTGTCTACACCATCGCACACTTCTGAACTCGCAAGTCCTGGTGTGCAACTCTGTGGCTGCCCATTCACGCAATTCAATACCGTCGACAGACATCCACCTGTTCCGCACGTTGTAGAACCAAGGCTTTCATCAATACTTCCATCACAATCGTTATCAAGCCAGTCACATACTTCGCTTGTTGGACTTCCAGGCGTACATGTTTGCGGTACTCCTAAAATACAGTTCGTTATCGTCCTCTGACATTCTCCTGTTCCGCAAGAGGTTGACCCCAAACTTTCATCAATGAGACCATTGCAATCATTGTCTACACCATCACAGGTTTCTGCAGAAGGACCGATTTCTCCTACGCAAGCGCTCCAATTGCCGCTCGTGCAGGTTTGTGTTCCAAATGCACATTGTCCAACATCATTTCCACAGCTTCTGGTTTGGCTATTAACACAGTTGCAGCCTTCATCAACAATACCATCACAGTCGTTGTCTGCGCCATCACAGGTTTCAGTTGATGGAAAGATTGCTCCTTGGCATGTGCCCCAGAAACCAGCAGTGCATGTTTCAGTTCCGAATGCGCACTGGCCAACATTGCTCACTCCGCATTGTTGGGCAAGATTCTCGTCAGTAAAACTGTCACAGTTGTCATCGACATTGTTGCAGGTCTCAGGTGACGGACTTCCAGGCGTACATGTTTGCGCCTTTCCATTCGCACAATTCTGCACCGTCCTCTGGCATGCTCCTGTTCCGCACGTTGTAGAACCAAGGCTCTCATCAATACTTCCATCACAATCATTGTCTACACCATCGCACACTTCTGGCGAGGGATTGCATTCACTGTTATCAGACTTGCTCGAACATCCAGAATCACCCGGACTTGAGCCGTCTCTGCATCTTGCACCTGAACCATAATCGCATCTTCCATCTCCATCATTATCTATTCTGTCGCTGCATTGCGTTGAAGATGTTGCTGCTCCTGTTATTCCAGAAAAGAACATTCCAACAACGCCTCCGACAACGAGCATGATAACACTAGTTATTATAACGCTCTTTGCATATTTACCTAAATAAACCATTTCATTTACCTCCTTTCAATCATCTTTCATAAGAAGAAATAAAATTTCATATAGACAATCTAAATATCTGTATCTATTCATCATTTGAGGTTTATTTCTGAGTGTTACCCACTCATCTCTTTCAACTTCTTCAACGTTTCTTCCAGTTCTTTATCAGTCTCCTCACTAGGCCGCAGTTTCCCAGGAATCCTTGCCTGGTTTCTTCCGCTCAAAGGCCTTGGAGGTAAAGGAGATGTTGGGGGAAATCTCGGGCCGGCGCCAAAACCACTGCTTGAGCCAGATGGCCCGCCTTTCGATTTTTTCTTGAAGAGGAAAAGCTGGATGCGATTTTTAAAGATAATTCCCAAGATCACAAGGACAATAAGAATCAGAAGCACCCAAATCCACCAATAACTTTTCTTGAGAGGAGGCACTTCTTTTGTCTTGCAGCAAACACTCCCAGCTGTACAGCCATAGAACGCTTCTTCTTGGTTGTCCCCGCAGCTGCTCTCACAGAGGTATCCTTGGACCTCGCATTCAGGCTTCGTTGGCTTTTGCACGCAGGCAGTATCACAGCATCTCTTTGTATCAGAAGCATCCAAGCTGCTTCCCGTGCACTCTTCCTCTTCCTTGCAGTCAAATCCTCCTTTCTCCTTGCATGTCTTTTCAACAGAAGGCTTGGTACAGCAGGTTGCAGACAGCGAAGGGCAGAAATAATTTCCTAGTTGGTCTCCTCCTGCTTCCGCGCATTCTCCAGGACTAATGCAAAAGTAATTGAAATCCTTGCAATAGGTAACTTCACCGCCTCCTTTGGTAGGAGTTTTTGGCCACGCACTATAGAGGAGAAATTCAGTGTCTCGCACATTCCCCCAGCAGCCTGTTCCTGGCTGTGTCTCCAGAAGCCATTGTTTTGCAGCATCTGCCTGCTCTGCATTTGCATTCTGTAAAGAGAGAAGCGCAAGAGCAGTATCATAATATTTTCCTTGTGTTGATTTCAGATCCCAGAAGCCAGCTCCCTGCAAACCTGTAATCGTCGAGAAATAATCTTCATCTCCTGTCAGAATATGCAAGAATGCGCTTGGGAAAAGTTTCTCATTATCTGTAGCCAGCGCATTTAAATACGGAAGGAAAGCTGCAACATCTTTCCCAGCTTTGGAAAGAGCAAGCGTCGCCCATAAGCTTCCTTCATATTCGCAAGGATTGCCAAAACACGTAGAAACAACCTGATTCTCAGTAGACCCTGACTCAGGAGCTGATTTTGTATCAGAAGAAACATAAAAAACCTGAGAATTTGTTTTTCGATAAATCAGATTAGAAATAAACGCTTTATCACAAGACACTGTAAACGTCTGTTGCAGGCATCCCAGAGATATCTGCAGCCAATAATTATTCTGCGCTTTTGTCAAGCAGGATCCTGCGCTTTGGCTGAAGGTCTTGTCAGCATTAATCTTCGTCGTAAAATCCTTTCCGCCATAGGAAATTTTGCAGGCAGTTTCTTCCCTAGCATCAATCTGCAAGTACCAGGTCAAATCTTTTGGAGTTCCGTTCTTTCCCAAAATCCACTGCACTGCCTGGGAAGAATCTCCTCCAATATGCTGCAGCGCAAGTACAGCCAGTGCAGTATCTCGAATCTTGCATCCTCCCTTTGGCCAGCACTTATTGTCTTCGCTCTTCTCCAGCAGAGCTTTCTTGCACTCATCCTTCACATCAGACTGGTATGATAATGCAAGCAGGGAAAAGGCCTGTTCGTCAAGAGTCAAATCCGCGCATTTTCCTTTCACCTTGTCCAAAACACATCCATACGCCTTGTCAATTTTCGCAGAATCATCCTGGGCAGCAGCCAAAGAGGCGGTGAAAAGAGTAAGCACTAAAAAAACTCCGGCATAAACCCCTATTTTTTTCATAATGCTTAATAGAAGAGACTGTTTATAAATTTATCTTGTTGTCCTTGATAAGATATGCCTCTGAAACAAAAAACAGAAATTGCCGATGAGATTGCATCAAGCTAAACAACAATCTTTATTAATCCCTGTTTTCTCCTCAGCATATGAAGAGGTCATCACTGTTTATCCTTGCTTTCCTGTTCCAACTATCGCTCGCTGCAGCGATAGAAACATCTCTCAAGCAAACCTACCCTCCAGGAGAAACCATGATCATCTCTCTTGAAGGCAATTTCATCGAACCTCTTACCTCTGAATCAATCTCTTTTTATTCAGGCAGAATTCAGATACCCCTCCTTTCAGGCATTGCAAAAATAGAAGAAAAATATTATCTCTATGCTCTGCTTCAGAGCCAGGCCAGAAACTACTCCCTAAAAATAAAAAATGCGCATTTCATAGAAAATGGTTTAGAGGAGACAAGAGATCTTGAATTCAATTTCTCAGTCTCCGGCAACATCACCGATTTTTCCATAGATCCTGGCCTTGTAGTCACAGGAGAGAATTTCTCAATCAAGATTCAGAGCAAGAGTAAAACTTTAACAGTGAATGCAAAAGTGCAGAATACCAACCTCTCCAAATCCCTTTCAGTCCCAGCAGGCCAAACCAAGTCGTTCTCATTCCTTGTTTCAGAATTTCCTTCAGCTTTTTCTTTCCTGGAAATTTCCTCAGAAAATACAAAATATATGCTCCCTGTAAAGATCACCTCGCTAAGGTCAGCAATCAATCAAACAACGAACAAGACTTCCATGGAGTTCAGCCAAAAAATCATCAATATCACTGCTCTTAAAAACGTAAAAACCTCTTTCACCCTCCTTCTGAAGAATACGGGAGACATTCCACTCGAAAATATTTCTCTTTCTACAATAAACACTCTTGAAATTACACCGAAGAGTATCTCTTTGTTGGAGCCAGGAAACAGCAAGGAATTCAACCTCACTATCATTCTTGGAGATGAGCAGTTCTTTGCAAGAGTCACTGCCCAGACTCCAACAGCATTCGCAGAAATTCCCATTTACGCAACAGCGACGGAAAATGAGTCTGAAGTTGTTCTTCCGCCAAAGCCAGAACTTGAATCCTGCGAACTTCTTGGGGGAAAGATCTGCAAGGCAGAGGAAATATGCAAGGGAGATCTCGTGAATTCCCGGGACAGTAAATGCTGCAAAGGCGCCTGTGAAAAACAGAAGATACAATCAAATACAGGAAGATACATCGCCATAGGAGTCATTGCTCTCATCATACTCCTCATTATTTTCTTTGCGGTGAGAAAATCAAGGACAAAGAAAAAAGAATTCAAGGACATTCTGGAAAAAAGAACCAAGGACTACGAGCAGAAAATCAATCCCCATCCAGAGCCCAGCGAAGAAGTCAAGGGAAAACTGACGAAGACTTGAGTAAAGAACAGATTATATCCTAGAACAGCAATGTATTTAAATTTCAACTCACTTAAATGAAAGTGAAAATCAAATTCAAAAAAAGGTTAGCAGAATTTTTCAATAGAGTGCTTGCAAGAAATCTAATATTAATCCTTTTTTTGTTTATTATTTTGATCTTCTTCTCAATCTTATCAGAAAGTACAGACGCCAACATAAGTGAAGCTTCTTGGTGGAACATCTCTTGGGGAAAAAGAATGATTATTTCTTTCAACGGGACAATCAATCAAAACTGGACACAGGAATTTTTTTTCAATAAACCATCAAGCATGGATGAAAATTGTAATGATATCCGATGGCTGAATAGTGCACAAACCAGCGAATTAGGTCATAGAAATGTCGTCTGTAATTCCAGCACTGTCATCGAACACGTCTTCCTTAATGATAATGGCACAATTTATTTCTATTACAATAACAGTGATGCAGTTACAACATCGAAATGGAGAAATGCCTATCAATGCGGGGATGATTTTGAGGATAATCTTTTCCCGAATATCAGCGCAGTGAACATTCCTACCCTTTCAGTTGCAAATGGAATCTTAAACACTATCCATAGTGGAGGTCCGCCTACAGTGGGCTGGATTTGCGCAAATTCAATTAATTATCAAAATTACACGTACTATATTGCGGGAAAATCAACACAAAATGGATTCGGGCAATATTTCCGATGGCAGCAGGACGGCAATATTGTGTCTTTGAAGAGTTATACTATTGATAGAAACGCAGCTTCAGGAATGATTCACTTTTATCCTCTTGGCACAGCATTCACATACGGGAGCTCAACAGACACATGGTACAATCAAACCACAATCGTCAATGGTTCTAATTATTCTCTCTCAATCAATAAAGTTTTTGCAATTTCTTTTTTAGACACATCTTATATGGCTGAGAATTCAGCTGTTGGAGTCTATCTTTCTCTAGATTCGGGTAAAGGCAGTACAGATTGGTATTATGTTATGCCTACAATGAATATTATGCCTGTTGTCAACTATAGAGAAGATCATGGCATAACTCCCAGCATTACCTATCCCGAAAACAAAATCTACGCAACAAATGTAAGCGACCTCAATTACACAATTTCCTCAGAAATGAAGGAATGCTGGTACTCTCTTGATCAAGGGCAAACCAATACAACAATTGATTGCGGAGAAAACGCAACTGGCCTTATCTCGAGAGAAGGAGAAAACATCTGGACAATATTTGGGGGAAACTCAATAGACTTTGGCTCAGACACAGTAACTTTCTTCAAAGACACCATCTACCCTCAAATGGAATACACAGATATACATGTTGCCAATAGCTCAATCTTGGTGAGCTTCAGCATTATAGAGGATAATTTTGCAAATATGACTATAAATTTATTTCGTATGTTCGATCCTGAAAATAGTTATGATGAGTGCGAGCTTCCCTGTAACATCAATTCTTCTGTATATTATGAGCCCCCAATCTCTTTTGTTGAATTTTCCGGATTAGAAGATGGAATTTATACGTTGAATACCACTGTCACCGACATAGCAAATAATATGAATTGGGGTACATCAGGATTCAAAATTGATACCATCCCTCCGCAATTGAATATTTTTGAACCAAGAAACATCACCTACACAACCTCAAATCTCTCATTCATCGTCAACCTCAATGAGCCGGGCTCATGTTTTTACTCATTCGACGAAGGCGCAACAAATTTCGAAATGGAATCCGACACTTCAAGAACGCAATTCACAGAAGCGCCGATGCTGGAAGACGGCCATTACACCCTCGAGATTTCTTGCGAGGATGAAGCTGGAAATACAGATAAAAAAACAATCTCGTTTACGAAAGATGCTAACCCTCCAAACATAACCTGCCCACCAGATATTTTCTTAGAATGCTCAACTCCAGCAGGCCAGATAGTTGATACAGGGTCTGCAACAGCAGTAGACATTGTTGATCCCTTCCCCATGATAAAGAATAATGCCCCTTTCTTTTTTCCAGTGGGCATAACGAAGTTTGCCTGGAAAGCAACTGATGCCTCAAATCACAGCGCGACTTGTGAACAAACCGTGAATCTGCAAGATACAACACCTCCTGCTCTCTCTTGCATTGATGTAGTAAACTTCATGCAGGGAGACGCCGTCATTCTCCCACAACCCTCTTTCTCCGATGTCTGTTCAGCTGTAACTCTATCCAATAACCAACCAAAAATACTTCCTGTCGGAGTAACTCCGGTAACCTGGAAAGCAAGAGATACAGCAGGAAACACAGCTCAATGCGTCACCGTCGTAAACGTTACGTCAAAAGAGCCATTATTCAAAAGAGGAGACTCTAATGGCAACGGCAAAGTGGATATTTCTGACCCTATAAACACTCTTAACTTCCTCTTCCTTGGAACAGGAAAGTTGGAGTGCAAAGATGCAGTAGATGCGAATGATGACAATAAGACAGATATTTCTGATGCAGTTTACACTTTGAATTTTTTATTCTCGAATGGGGGAATTATCAAGCCCCCTTATCCAGATCAAGGAGTTGATCCAACCCCCGATGCCTTAACCTGCGCATTCTACAACACGTCAAATCCAGGTGAAGGCGGAGGAGCTTCAGTCCAATCAGTCAAAGAAGCCTTGAATGAAACCAAGAAAAATCAGACAATAAACAATCAAACGAAATTCTTCATTATCAGCTATCTGGAAGCAATCCCCAAGGGCAGTCTTTCTATTTCAACCTCACCAACAGGAGCCTCTATTTACCTCGATGGACTCTATAAGGGATTAACTCCGAGAAATATGACGAATATGACATCAGGAAATTACACACTAAAAATAGTAAAATCAGGATACAAGGATTACAGTGCCATAGTTAATATCAAATCAGGAAAAGTAACCGCCGTAGCAGTGACGCTCCAGTCGTCATTCACTCCAATATATTCGCCCTTCCCTAGCCCCTCACCCCGATAGCCCACAATATTTGAGGCCTACCCATAAAACTCCAAGACCGTAACATTTATAAAACATATGTGCTAATACTATTACATATGTCACAAAAAGATAACAGAAAGAAGATATTAAGAATATTCTTCGACGACCCCTCTCCAAAGGGGATAGGGTTTCAATTGAGAGAGATCAGCAGAAAAGTAGCGATAGCTACAACCTCGGTTAAAAGATATCTCACTGAACTTGAAAAAGAGAACCTTATTATCAAAACAAAACATAGAATTTATGGCTACCCTGTTTATTATGCAAATAGAGACAACGAGGACTTTAAGTTTTTTAAGAAATTAGATACGATCATAAAAATAAAAGAATCTGGCTTGTTAGAGCATTTAGCAGAGAAGTGTATGCCTGATGTGGTTATCCTATTCGGCTCAGCTTCACAAGGAGAGGACTTAAAAGAAAGTGACCTTGATTTGTTCGTTATGTCCAAAGAGAAGAAATTAAATTTGGAGAAATTTGAAAAAGAATTAAATAGAAGGATAAATCTTTTTCTTAAAGAAGATTTCAATAAGCTTAGTAAAGAGCTTAGAAATAATATCATTAATGGAGTAATTTTGAAAGGATATTTAAAAGTGTTTTAAAATGGAAGAAGCTCTTATAAAAACAACGCCAAATAAAGAGAAAGCGCAGTCAATTCTCAAAATGGTAAAAACAACGTTGGAAATGATAAAGCAGATAGATAAAAAAAACTTTCCCTCCAATATCGCAAAAGAGTATTATGAAGTGATCAGAGAGCTGATGAGCATTGTTTTATTGCTTGACGGATATAAAACTGCTGGAGAAGGAGCACATAAACGGCAGATAGAGTATCTTGAATCAAACTACAAAGAGCTGAGTAAGGCAGAGGTTCTTTTGATAGATGACTTAAGAATAATACGAAATAAAATAGCCTATGACGGTTTTTTTGTGGAAGAAAGTTACGTTGATAGAAAATTAGCAGATATTCAGAAGGTTATTGGAAAGCTGAAGGGAATAATAAATGAGAAATTGAATTAATCTTCCCTTTTGAGGTGCGGAGGCCATCGTAATCTTCTGTCATCCTCAATCCTCCTCAACCGTATTATCCCCAACATCTTCTCTCTTCTCATCATAAATCCCCTCGGGATCCTCCAAGGCCTTGCTAATTTCATCAACATCAAAATCCTCATCTTCAATCTCCTCACCAAGATTTTTTCCACTAACCTTTCCAAGATCATTATTTTCTCTCCTGTTATCTTCAACCATCCCGCGAACACCTCTTTCCTTAATCTTGCCAAGATTATTATTTCCTCCTTCATCATCTTCAATTGCTTTGCGAACATCTCCTTTCTTCTTACCTCCAATCTTCCTGTTGTTATTTTCTCCCTTAATCCTTCCCAGCTCATCAGCTTCCCAGACCTTCACACCCTGATCTTTCCCTCTCGTCTTACTCCATAATCTTTCTTTCCCACCAATCTCCTCTTCCGCTTTATCTTCAAATAGCATCTTTTCTTCCTTTTTTCCAGCAGCATGCATTTCTTCTTCCTGTCTTTCTCTGCCTTCATCTTCTTTCCCACCAGCAGGAATTTCCTCTTTCTTTTTCTTAGGAGCTCTTTTCTTCACGCTTTTTTTCACATTTTCAATCGCTTTTTCTTCTTTCTTGTTCTTCTCCTCTTTTTTGCCTTCCTCCTCCTGTCTCCCTCCAACAACGACTTGAGGCTCAAGAATCTGGGGATCCCCCTTCAAATTTTCAATATACTTCTTCAGCGCATCATTTTCCAGCATCATCCTCTTTGCAAGTTCATCATACTGGTGCAATTTCCCAGTAAGCTGATTCGCCAAAGCATTCATTTCAGTATTAGACAAGGAAGAAGTCTGCGGGCTGACAATATCAATATGCGAGGGCAAATAGTTAAAAATCACCCTCAAGAGATCGTCAAGCGTTTCAAACGTCATCTCCACTTCAGCAAACGTAGTAAAAATATCCTTATATTGCTCAACTGCTTTTGGGTCAAAAATCTTCTTCTCTTGAATAACACATCCCTTCTCAGCTTTGATCTTGTCAACCAACTGGGAGAGCGTCTCCTTGATATACTCTGCAGGCCTCCCCATAATTTCAAAAATCATTATTGCATAAATGTTGTTCATCTTCTTGTATTTTTCAATCCCCTATTATGATTCATCTTTTAATTTCTCCGTATCATGAGCAAAATAATCAGGAGAATGCAAAAAACAGCAAATCCATAGATTGCATACTCGCTGATGTACGCATTCCTGCTTTTATAGATATTTATATTCTTTCCTGAAAGGTGAATGATATCTGGAACAATAGCTTCCTCACTGATAGAACCAGTCATCTTCAGAGTATCATTAGCCTTCTCCTCACTCTCTTTTTGTTCAGAGCCACTCGTAGTATTCAGCAAAATTTCTTCCTGGAGCAGTTGGGGAGATGATGCCGAAGAATTTTCTTCCTCCATCTTTGCTTTGCTTTCTTTGCTTTCATTCTTAGGGATAACCGGGTCATTTTTTACTTCAGGAACAGTCCTAGAGGATGGAGAAGGCGCTTCTTGGCACACATTCTCTTTCAAAGGCGTAGGAACACATTCTTTCCATTCCTGCAAAAACTGCCAGCTTGCATTCTTTTTGGACGAGGAGTATGAGAAAGAATCAACGGTTTGATTTTGGTAGGTCAAGGTAATAGCATCCCCTCCGTTCGCCAATCCCATGCCTTTCCACTCAAGAACACTTCCCTCAAGGTTGCCAAATCTACCCAGAAAAGCGCTTTTATACTTTGTAATGACAAAAAATCCTTGAAAGCTTCCATTTAGTTTTAACTTCTGCCCTTGGGTATCTAGAACATATCCCTGCAAATCCACCTTTTCAAGAGAATAAAACTCAATGAACTCACAATTCACAGTCGCATTCCCGCAATCCGGCATGACTTCAGACATTTGTAAACCTAAAGAAAACGGGATTAAAAAGAGAGAAAGAAAAGTAACGACAAAAAACTCCTTGAAGTATGCTCTTTTCATAATGCTCAAAAAGAAAGAGCATTTTTAACCATTGTTATACCAAAAGAGAGAGTTATAAAAATGTTTCTTCGAGAGTTTTGTGTCGTAAGTCTCTTATCAGAAAAAGCCAGAAGACTCTATTTTGTCAAGAACCATGGAGTGGTTCTTGAGCACTTCAGGAACTTGGAGTTCCTGAGAGTCATCAAGAGCAGAGCTCTTGAGATGTCGGAAATCATCGTGACTTCATCATCAAAGATGATGAGAGATCTCAGAAATGCTTTTTGCATTTCTGAAGCTTCAAAGTCTCTAGACTTTGATAGCCATCAGAACTCATAGAGTTCTGAAGCCATCAGAATTCCTTCTTGGAACTTCAGAAATCCTTCAAGAATTTCTGATAGCTCTCAAAATTCAAGGAATTTCAGAAATGAAGCATTTCTGATAACTATCAGAATTCTACGAATTCTGAAGTTTTGAAGTTCTGAGGTTTATGGCGGAGTCGGAGATTTTGCGAATTTTTATGATTTTGTTAAGAGCCATTTCCAGGCAGGAATTACTAAAATCTTTTTGTTATCTACTTTCTGCTCTTTTTCCTCTTCTTTTGAAATAACAAAGCCTTCTTTAACATTGAAGAGATCCATAAATTTAAGCATACCTTCTATACCTTTTATTTCACCATATTTAATCTCTATAGGAATTATTTTATTTTCTTCGTCTAAAACAATATCAACTTCATTTTTATAGGCATCTCTCCAGAAAAAATTAGCTCCTGTCTGCAAAACTATTATATTCTCAAATATTTTAGGTTTAACATCTTCATTTCCATAAATAAACCCTAAAGCTGGAATAGTCGGATAATATTTCTTTAATTTTTTTGCGGTTTTTCTTTGGTTTCTTGAGAAATTAAATATCTTTTTTATTAAAAATGAATTTTCAAGATAGCCTAAATACAAAGAAACAACCCTTCTAGACAATCCGACTTCAGAAGCGAGCTTATTTATTTCAATTATTTGGCCTGGATTTCCAGATATTATTCTAAATATAGATTCCAAAATAGAGACATCTCTTATTGGATATATAAGTGGTATGTCTCTAAATAGCACTTTTTCAACAACTGTTTCTCTTATATAATTTTTGATAAAGTCATTATCTTTAATATTTACTAGTTCTGGAAACCCTCCAGAAAACATAAAATTTTCAAAAGCCTTTGCTAATTCTTTCTCATAAAGTCCAAGAGGCTTTGACTTCAGGCCTTTAAACAATATAAATTCTTTAAACGATAAGGATTCTACTTTAAATTCAAACATTCTTCCAGCCAGACTTTCTTTAGATCTCTTTCGAACAAAGAGAGACTCTGAACCCGAAATTATAATTTTAAAATTTGTATGAAAATCATATAGCCTTTTTACTTGTTCTTCCCAATTATCTATTTTTTGAATTTCATCAAATAGAAAAATATACTTGGAGTCTTCTATATTTTTGTCATATTCTTTTGAGTATACCTCAATTAATTCCGAGAGATCTAAATCCCTAAAAGTATCAAAACTAAAATAAATAATATTATCTGGGGCAAATCCCAAGTCAATCTTTTCCTTAACTATCTTTAACATTATTGTTGTCTTTCCAACTCTTCTTAATCCTGTTAGAGCTATTATTTGTTTTACCTCAATGTATTTTTGTAATTTTTTATAAATCGCTCTATCCTTATAATTTATTTCTAGTTTCTGCCTCCACCAAGGATTTGATTCAAAAAGCGCTTTTTTTATCTTTTCTTTTTGGGTCATCTTATAGTTACCTATATTATATTTTATGTAACTTTAACATTACTCATATTTATAAACCTTTCCATCCAGTTTAGCTATGTGTAAAATTAAGCCTTATTTTTTGATTCACTAAAAACTTTAAAATAGTCTGATGCGATAATTTATTTAAACCCCATTTTACTTAGAAAAGAATGAAAAGAGTGTGGTTTTTGGGCTTTATTGTTCTTTTGAGTTTAGTTTTTTCTCCTTACGTTAACGCAGGGCATGTTGCCTGCGGTGCTACACTTATAGAAGATACTGTTTTGGATAGTGATCTCATTTGCAATGGTACCTCCGCAGTAAAATCAGCCCTTATCATAGGAGCTAATAACATTACATTAGATTGTGCAGAACACTTTATTATAGGGAATGTTACAAAACCCGGTTTTCCTCCTGATGAGATTGGAATCAATTCCTCCTCACGACTAAATGTTACTATTAAAAATTGCCAGATTAAAAGTTTTGAAGAGGGTATTCTTCTTTATCGCACTTCCTTCTCTACCCTTGAGAATAACACGCTTGCTCAAAATGTTCTTGGAATTCATCTCTTTTACTCGGATTTCAATATCCTTGTTCGTAATATTGCAAAGAACATTAGTTCTGGTGGCGGCGCTGGTATCTTCCTCGAAAGGTCATCTCATAATATGCTCATGAATAATACAGTAAGAAGCCATGGGTTTGGAATGTATTTTCTATATTCAGATTTTAATAACATTTTAAATAATCTTTTCGAGAACAATGGCCAAGGTATCTCCTTATCCAGTTCATCCCATACTATTGTTGCGTACAATATCCTGAATAATAATTTTGGTGGTTTTTATGCATCTTACAGTTCCAATAATACGCTACTTTCAAATATCGTTCGAAATAGCAGTGTGGGTTTTAGTATTGGGAGAGGATCTTATTATCATACCCTCATCAATAACACTGCAGTCAATGGAGGAATGGGATTTTATCTAGATTCGTATTTTGAAGCTACTTCCCATCTTCTCGTAAACAATACAGCCTATAATAATAGTGGCTATCATTTCCTTATTTATGGTGCGAATAACACTTTGCAGTCGAATATTGCTAGCGAAGGGAAAGATACTTATCGTGTTTTTGGGAGCACAGGGTATAACCAAGCTTCTGGCTTCTATATTGTTGGTTCTTATAATACTTTAATTTCAAATATCGCTAGAAATAATAATTATGGCATCAGAGTGAGGTATCCTTTCAATACTCTGGTAAATAATAGCATGGAGAATAACACCTATAATTTCGGCGTAGACCAAGGATCAGATAAGTACAGAAGTTTTTCTGCTGCCACCAACGAGTTCATTAATAACATAGACGCAACAAACACAATCGAGGGAAAACCCATTTATTATCTCGCTAATAAAAAAGATTTAGTGATATCACCTGAAACAGGATATAACGATTCAGGATACCTCGGCATAGTGAATTCTACAAATATCACTGTAAAAAACTTGAATTTAAAAGGAAATAATCTGCAGGGAATACTCCTTGCAGGTATATCTGATTCGCTTATCGAGAATATAACTGTATCAAGAAATATCGAGGGTATTTCACTTTATTATTCATCACACAATCAAATAACCTCGAGCAAAATATCCAGCAATATCCATGGAATATACCTCCTTAACTCTTCACAGAACACTCTCTCAAACAACCTCATAAATAATCATTCGACTATTGGAGGCAACGGTGTTCTCCTTCAAACTTCGCACAATAATACCTTCTTCAATAATACTGCCTCTAATAATTCTGAAGGATTTCATATATGGTCATATACGAACTATGAATTATATGAATCATATAATAATTTTTTATTATTCAATATGGTTAATGATAACGATATTGGTTTTGATGTTGACAACTCCAATAACAACACACTGATTTCTAATATCGCCCAGAATAATAAGAAGGCTTTTAAGATTGGGCGCAATTCACATAATAATAGGCTCATCAATAATACAGTAATTGCCACTAATCCTGCGTTAGTGTATCCTACTGGGTTTCATATAGACTACTCCTCTATAAAAAATATGCTCGTCGCTAATAATGCAAGTGATATGCCTCAAGCTAGTTTTAGTTTTTTTATAGAAGGTGGAAAAGACAATGCAATAAAGAATAATTATGGCACAATGTTCAGGATTGATTATTCAGAGAATAATCTCTTTGAGGAGAATGTAGCAAATAGGTTTTATATCTATCGCTCAAAAAACAATCTTCTAAAAAATAACATGCAAAAGAATAGTTCCTCAAAAACAGGTTTTCTTGTATGGGACTCAATGAATAATTCTTTCATCAATAATACCGCTCAGGATAATGCTCAAGAAGGTTTCCGTCTTTATATTTCTTCCAAGAATACCCTAAAATCAAATACAATTATCAACAATTCTATAGGGATTTCTATTGAGCGAGGAGGCCCTTTTGATCCTCTTCCTGACGAGAATCTCATCTACAATAATTTCTTCAATAATACTATCAATGCCAAAGACTCTGGAGCAAATTATTGGAACATCGAAAAAACTCCCGAAATCAATATTCTTGGAGGCCCATTTCTAGGAGGAAACTTCTGGCATGATTATAAAGGCAAAGATGTGAATGGCGACTTTCTTGGGGATACAGAAGTACCTTATACTTCCAACAAAAATATTTCAGTAGGAGGAGACTTTTTACCTTTGGTTACTCTTGTCAACGACTCAGATAAAGACGATATTCCTGATGGCGAAGATAATTGTCCACTTATATTCAACCCTCAGCAAGAAGACACTGATGACGATAAAGTGGGCGATAGTTGTGACAATTGTCCTTCTATAGCAAATTATGATCAATTTGATAACGACCAAGATGGTGTGGGAGATATCTGCGAAACAGACGATGACAATGATGGAGTAGCAGATGAGACTGATAATTGCCCTCTTGATTTCAATCTCGATCAGAATGATACCTCTCCCTTATATTGTCACAGATGTGATGCATGGGGTTGCGGTCCAAGATTTGGGGAAGGTTGTAGTAATCCTCCCGGATATCCCGACGCTTTTTTTGTTGATGGCCAATGCTGCACTCCAGAGCCAGATGGAATTGGAGATGCTTGCACAGGAGATTTAAGAATTCACAAATGGGGAACTGCCGCTGTGCCTGGAAGGAATATGGATTATTTCATTACAGTAGAGAATGTTGGGAGGGGGAGGGCGAGGGATATTCTAGTTTTTGAGTTCCTTGAACAATGGTTTGATCTTATTTCACTGTCTCCCAGCCCAATTAATGTTACCAATAGAACCATCTTCTGGGACGTTTCCTCATTGCAGTCTGGCGAATTTATTACGTTTTCTTACTTAGCACACTTAAAATCTGAGACATCCCTTAATAGTAATGTGAATGGAGGCCCTTTCGGATACATGATATTTCCGCGGCCAGTTATTATAAGGTTACCAACACCACCCGCCCGAGCAGATGCGGTTAATCAGGTAATACAGCAATGTATCAGAGAAGTACATGCTCCGTGTATGGCTAAAATCCCGGAAAAATGCACATCTTTAACCGGAATAGAAAAATGCCTCTGTGAACAACTTGAAAGTTTAAAATGCAACGACGCATTCCAACGGTGTATATCTATGGGGTCCCTAGGTAAAGGTAAAGGCAGCATATTTCCAAGCTGCGTAACCCGCCCCCGCGACCCAAACGAAAAAGGCGTTAATGCTGAGAAATTTATTAAGAATGATCAGTCCCTTACTTACTCTATCCACTTCGAAAACATCGGAGATATAGAAGCAAAAGATGTTTTTCTCACAGACATTTTAGATGAAGACCTCAATCTCTCAACACTCGCAATCTTTACCTCTAACGGCACTTTTGTCCCTCTTCAAGAGAATGAGGTAATCACACTAAAGGAAGAAAATAAAACCATTACTAGAAATATCACCCTTGGCGATCAAACAATAGAGATTAATGAATCTTATATTGAAAACTGGACAGTAAGCTTGAAAGAAAGAACACTCTCTTGGAATCTCTTAAATATCAACCTTCCTGTAAATGAATCAGGTCTTGTTCTACTATCTATCAAGCCCAGCCAAGGCCTTGAATCCGGAACAGAGATCAGGAATAACGCGACAATCCAATTCGAGATATTTGAAAACATAACCACAAATACAGTAGAGAATATCATTGATGAATCTCCTCCTCAATGTGAAATTAATCCTCTTCCTGCGATAACAAGAACAGAGAACTTTACTGTTTCGTGGAATGCAACTGATGCAGTTGGAGAGATAGAAGGAATTGATATTTTTGTCTCTGAAGATTTTGTTACTATCGATGGAAAGAATGTCACGAATTTCACACTTCTTCAGACAACTACAGAAAATAATACACTCTTTGAAGGAAAACCTGGAAAGTTCTATGCATTCTATTGCCAAGCAAGAGATATAGCCGGAAATGTAGGATCTGGAAATGTGAGTGGAACCATTATTATTTTAGATAAGGATGGAGATGGAATTCGAGATGCCGAAGACAATTGCCAAGATACGCCAAATCCAACCCAAACAGATTTAGATAAAGACGGCCTTGGAGATGCATGCGACATCCAAACCTGTAATAATAGCAAGCTAGAAGCCCTAGAAGAATGTGACACATCTGATTTCGCAGGCAAAACCTGCAAAGATATAGGATTTGATAATGGAATCCTTTTATGCTCAACAACTTGCACCTTTGATAAATCTTTATGTGTACAATACGCTTGCGGTAACGGAAAGATTGAAGCATTAGAAGAATGTGACGACGGAAATCTGAAAGATATAGATGGGTGTTCTTCACTATGCAAAATCGAAACTCTTTTCCTTCGAGGAGATTCTAATAACGACGGAAAAGTAGATATTTCAGACCCTATTAATACCCTCAACGTTCTCTTTTCAGGATCAGGCAACATCACTTGTCAAGACGCAGCAGACGCAAATGATGACAATAAGACAGACATCTCTGACGCCATCTTAACATTGAACTTCTTATTTTCTGGAGGAAAAAATATCTCGGCTCCTCATCCTGGCCTGGGGATTGATCCTACTATAGATAACTTAACATGCGCATTTTATAATGTTTCTAAAGTTAGTGGAACTAGCGGAGGCGGAGGAGGCGGTGGAAGTGTACAAACAGTAAAAGACGCGCTCAATGAAACAAAGAGCAATAAAACCCTAGATAACCAAACAAAAAGCTTTCTTGTTAATTATCTAGAATCTCTGCCAAAAGGAACACTTTCAATATCCTCAACACCCTCTTCAGCATATATCTATCTTGATGGTATCTACAAGGGATTAACTCCAAGAAATATTACAAACATGACTTCTGGGAATTATACATTAAAATTAACTAAATATAGATATTATGATTATAAAGCGATAGTGAATATCCAATCAGGAAAAATCACAAAACTCTCTCCAACCCTGCTTCAGCAGCTTTCCACAACACCCTCGCCATCACCAAGTCCGTCCATCTATTAAATAGTAAAACATAATAGCCTATTAAATATCCTTTCCATACACAAAAGATGAAAGTCTTAAAAAAAAGTGGTTTTCTGAAGTTTCTTATAATAGTATCCATAGCTATGATATTCATTTATATCCCAAGGGTTAAAGCAGCATGCTGGGACTGTGAGAGAGGCACATATGAAAGCAATGAGGGGGGCGGCGCATATTGCGCTTGCGATGAAGGCGAGAGATGCCAGGACCCGTTTACAACTAGCACTACTGTCTCCGGTGGCACAGATGTTTTTCCGCTGAATTGTGGCCCCGATGCGGCAAGAAGGACAGATCTCTGTCTGGATGAAAATCGCCTAAGGGAATTTTATCTGGACTGCCAAGCCTGCGATGAGGTGATGTTCAGGGATATTGATTGTAAGAATTATGGCGATTATAAATGCGAGGATGGAAAATGCGTACCAAACGTACCAAAGAACGATACAGATGGAGACGGTATTGTGAATTGGCAAGACAATTGCCCATCAATAAACAATCCCTCTCAAGAAGATACAGATAATGATAAAATCGGAGATGCATGTGATGCATGTTCTCTAGACCCTGAAAATGATAAGGATACAGACAGCATATGTGGCAATATAGACAATTGCCCATCTATCGCAAATCCGGATCAGAATGACAGCGAACCTTATGTTCAGACAGGTTGTTTTTTTAAAACCTGTGGGCCTTTTGGGAATGATTGCTGTGATCCCATTATTTGGCTTTCTACTAAAGACAGTGTAGGAGATGCCTGCGATAATTGTCCTGACGAATTTAATCCAAACCAGAAGGACACAGATTCGGATGGAATAGGTGATTTCTGCGATAATTGTTTTTTACCGAATTCTGATCAAAGTGATAAAGATCATGATGGTGTTGGAGATCCTTGTGAAAATTTTGCTTTCACGTATTTTATTGAAGCTGAATATCCCAATGGAATCTGTTCACTTTCTGACTTGGCTTTTATCAATGATACTTCTACTGATCGATTTATCGTCAATATTGAGCAAAAATGCAATGCAAACATCACCGAAATCAAAAGCCTTATCATTACACTCAACGGAAAAAATTATTCAGGCAAGCCTGGAAGTGATATCTTCATTACTGATAAAAACCAGAGATATTATGCATGGATCACCAGCTCTCCTCGTTTCCAGCTTCACGGAGCAAAAAAAACAGCAGAGGATTTAAACCACCTCTTTGACTATGAGATTATCGCAGATGGAACCTACAGCCCACCTCAAGAATTTGATTATACCATAACTGCAAAGGGAAGAGAACAATATACTGATTATAAGACGATCATATTTAAGGATGGAAAGAAAAAAGAGGGAAAGCTCAAAAAAAAGTGCTCAACCGAGATATTTACAACGAATGCGCCTTTGGGTTATAAATTTACTGCTTATAGAGAGATAGATAAAGACACCCGTGGAGATCATAAAATTAATGAACCTCAATTAATAAGCGGAAATACAATCTTCTCAGTTGAAACTAAGGTTTGTAGCAAAGGCTTGTGGAGGGATGGTTGGGTTTGGCTGACGTACAGTCTTGATGCAGAAGATAAGTTAACACGGGACTGGTCTCACTCCCAGTCAGGCTACGGTGGGTTTGTTGTAAATGGGGAAGAACAAAAAGCTATTGCAAACTATACTCATGGTTTCGGGACAGGAAATAGGGATACAATCAGCGATTCCATAGAACTTACAAACTATATCCCTAAATCAAGCAATTCTAATGTTCAGTTATCGATGAGGAATTATGCCACTGGTAAAATATCAGTGAATAGTAGTGGAGAATTGACCTCTATCACCACTTATTCAGAGCCTTGGCAGGATTCAACAAATGGCAATGGAACAATTAAGAGCACTGAAGGGAGTAAGAGTATTATCAAATTTGATGCAAGAGCTCCCGAAGGGAATACTCAGTATGCGGCGAAGATTTCAGTAAATTGCGATGAATGTCCGCACCCAGCAGTTTATTATGATATTAATGGCGACGGAATTATAGAGGCGGGTCAGTTTATTGCTTGGATGGACGGTTTTGAGCAGGGAGGTCCTGTAAGTAATATTCTTTTTACGGCAATAAGCACCTCGGCTCCAAAAGGGATTATTGATTCTATTAAGCCTCCCAACATTTCTATTTTCGGCGAAAATACTAATTTTACAGGTCATGGAGAGCCAAGGCAAGATATCATTGATTACTGGTGGCAGTCTCATAAAGACGGTAGAATCAGTTCTGAAGCCTTATTCACCACTGACCTCCTGTCCCCGGCAAATCCCCATCTGATCAATTTCTTTGTAAAAAGCAGAACCGGACTTTGGTCTCCCACAGGCCCGAATTCAACCGCCCAGATTATTGTTAATAAACCTCCAACCGCATTCATCAATTACATCAAAGGGATGACTGATGATTCTGGCGATCTTGTTGCGATCTCCAATGAACCTGTTGAATTGAATGGATATGGCTTTGACATTGACGGTTATATCCAGAATTACAGATGGATTATTGATGGGAAGGCAGTAGGGAATGAAGCAGTTAGTACTTTCACTTTCAGTGGAGATTCTCTAGGAACTCATACTATTACCTTCAGGGTTCAGGATAACAAAGGAACATGGTCAAAAAATATTTCAAGGATAATCACTGTGAAGAAATATCCTATTCTTTTGATTCACGATTATCTGAGAAGCCCTAGTGAAATGGATGATATGAAAAAAGCCCTAAAAAAAGAGGGTTATGAGGTCTTCAATGTTGATTTACGAGAACCAGTCGACTTTGGGGTCAATTTGATCATCCCACTTGAGGACCCGAGTCTTGAGACAGCAGCCTATGTCTATACTGTCCTTGGTCAGCTGCGGGCACTCTATCAGGATATTAAAGAGTTAAAAGCTATTTCCGGAAGCACAACAGAAAATATTATCGATGCGAAGGGTAAGGTAAAGAAAAGTATAACTGACTTGAGGACAACACTACAGCTGATTTCATACAAAACCCAGGACCAGCCAGCCCTTCAGGAGGCCATTTCGACAATTGTTGATAAACTGCAAGGGATAGAAAGATTATTAAACGATAATAAAATAAACGATATTTTAACCCTCATAAAATCTGACAACTTTGTCGAGGACACATGGAAAATCTTAATAGATAACTACAAGTTTCATATGAAGGTTGTTTTAAATGAGGAATTTAAAATCACTGATCTTTCTATTCCATTACCTGTTCCTGAGAGAGTCAAACTCATTCTTCGGGCATTGATTGAGGCAGAGGCCATCCATATCCCTGGACAAGCTACAATATTTTCAAAAGATTTTACATATACAAAAGGAGATATCACTGCCAGTACTGGATTTGATTTGATAGTAAAGGATATCACCCCTGAATTTGTTGGCGATGGCATTCAATTAAAAGGCTCCTTCTACATTTCAGAGATTGCTTTTGAATTAGATCCTGGGTTAAACTTGAATGAAGTGCAATTATACAGTGAACCTTTAGGAACTCCATCAGGAGTTATTGACGGAGGTATTTCGAGTTCATTTGTAATTCCTGCGCCACAAACCCTAACTGCCACCCAATGCTCTCCTAGCGATTTCCCAGAAATCTTCAGTTATACTGATAAAAAAAATCAAAATCTCTTGGGAGCCTTAAAAAGTATTTCGCATGAATTCCAAGAACTGGGCGTTAGTATGACCCCCGAACTGCTTGCTGCAGTACTAGGTACATTAAGGAAAGAAGTAGGTCCAGCAAATAGTTTCCTCCCTGTCGAGGAAGGAAGTGATTATGGTATGGGGTCAGGCTGCACTTATAAAATCAACGGAAAATGTAGAAGTCGACCCTATCGTGCAGGCGTAGATTACAAAGGACGGGGATATATTCAAATCACACATAAAGATAACTATGAAAAATATTGTGGTAGTGATTGTGTTGGAACATCAACACCTGAAACAAATGTTTGTGGATGTAAAAATAGGAAAAACTGCAGTGTTACTGATTCAAGCACATGCCCTATGGTGAAAGCAATGACCCCAGAACGAGCAGGAAAAATTTTCGCAGAGTTCTACTATAATGAAAAATATGGCTCATCAGGTAATCTTGTAGGATATGCTAATAGCAGGAACTATTGGTATGTAGGAAAAGTGGTCAATGGGGGTGATGAATATGCCAATGACTATAAAGAAATCGCAAATTCATTTTTTGATTTGCTTAATAACAACAAAGAAAAAACTGATAATCTCATTTCATGTTTAAGTGCTGACAGCCAAAATAGTACATTAGAAGAAGGCGGCGGCTCCGGTGGCGCAGCCGGCTCTGGTGGTTACGCAATCTCCCTCGGAAACCCTCCACCCAGCTACCCCTATCTCAAAGTCAATCTCAAGCTCAGCAGCTCTCTCCTCAAGATAAAACTTGCAAACCACGATATCAAAGGATCAGCAGAATCTGTTGGTGAAAAAGTTGATGAGATCAAGAAGAAAACAGGAATCAATAAAGTTGACCTTGTTGGTTCTGGAATGGGAGGCATGGCTGCCAGATATTATACCAATTATGGTTACAGGGATGATGTAAGAAAAGTTGTCTTTATAGGATCTGCACTCCACGGCAGCGACTTAATATTATGGGGACCAAGAGTTGCAAAATTTTTAATTGACTCTCTGGCTGCACAAGCTCCTGCACTAGGGCAAATCCTCGGCGAGGTCGCAAAAGCAGCTATCGATATTATCTTAGGTGAAGCAGCGAAGCAAATGGAGCCCCACTCCTCTTTTGTAGAAAGCCTCAACCTCAACGGAAAAGATACAGGTCCAGAATGGCTTTTGTGGGAATGGCCAGGAGGCGACGATGTACTAAATAAGAATATCCAATACTACACCATAGCTGGCATTGGCCCAACTGTTGGTGGCATCCCACTACTCTTAACCTTAATTCATATGCACGCTGAAGACCCTATAATTGGTTTAGAAGTTTCCTTCCCATTTGTCTGGATAGGAGACCTTTTTACAAGCACCATTAGTGCCGGATTAGATAACGCTAAAAACAAAGAGGTAGAAGGCTTTAGCACCCTCCACTGGTGGCTGGCAGGAAATGATGAAACAATAGATAAAACACTATCCTTCCTTGATGAACCAAAAGGGGGAGGCGGGCAAGCACAGCCAGAACCTCTGGAGTATAGCGTAAGCAATGAGACTCTGAATTCTACAGCATATCAAATTATAGGACCCTTCATAGATAAAGTAAATGCAACTATGCAAAATATGCATTATATCGCCCTTGATCCTCTTGCAAAAGAAACTGTTTTCAGACTCCACTACAAGGATCGTGATGCAATGTGGAATCCAGCCCTCCGCGACTATGAAACCTGCCAGAATACCCTCGATCTCTTCTTGGTAAAGCCTGATAAAACCCTTGTAAATCCGTCGAGTGCAGCTCTCAGAACCAATGGTACTGTCGTCTATATGATTGATAGTCCAGATGTCGGAAAATGGACCCTCTTAGTAAATGGAACCAATGTTGGATGCAAAAAAACCGATGGAGAAAATGTATACAATCAAACCGAATACACTCTTTTTGTAATGTATAAAACTTATCTTCGTCTGGTTGTGAGTACAGGTAACTTTTCTTATGAGCCTAATGCAAATGTCACAATCCTTGCTATAGTTCAATATAATGGATCAGTACTTCCAAAGGCAAATGTCACAGCCTTTATCCTTCCATTCAGAAACTTTTCTCTTAATGAAACTCCCGTAGATCAAATTACTCTCTTCGATGACGGAAATCATAAGGACCTCAAAGCCAACGATGGCATTTATGGTAATATCTACAGCAATACAGCACTAGAAGATACCTATTTAGCCAGCTTTGTGGCATCAATCGATCTAAGTTTAATAGGTATGGGCAGTGTGATAGTGAACAGATCCGCAGAAGCAGTTTTCTTCGTTGAGCTGCTCCCAGAACTCACCCTCGATGAGTCAGACATTTCATTCTCGATCCTTTCTCCAAACCACGGAGACACTGTAGCCATCAGGGCAGATATTCATAACTTGGGAAAGGGAAATGCTACAAATGCAAAGATAGAATTTAGAGAGGGTGATAAACTCATAGGATTCGATGTCATCAATATCACTGGCTTACAGAATAAGACTGCCACAATCTTCTGGAATGCAACTTTTGGAAACCATAAAATCTCTGCAATTATATCTCCATTCAACTCTTTCCAAGAAAAGAATTATTTTAATAATAATGCTTCAAAGCAATTTTTTGTCGGCGATAATAAAGCTCCTGTTGCAGATGCTGGCCATGATCAAATTGCAAGAGTAGGCATGCCTGTTTTCTTTGACGCAAGCAAGTCTTCTGATAATGCAGGCATCATCAAATATGAATGGGATACCAACATTGCTGATCCTGGTTCAATCAAGCTTTCTGGAGTGTATACATCTATACAATCCTACAATAAATCTGGGAATTACACGGTAAAGCTCACAGTGTTCGACGGTGCAGGGAATGCAGGAACCGATACCTTCCAAGTAATAGTGATTGAAGATTATGATATCAAAGAGCCAGTAGCTTATGCAAATGATCCGCAAGAAGTTTTTATTCGCCAGCCAGTGAAATTTTCAGCTGAAAGGTCCTCTGATAATTATGGAATAGCAAGCTATACCTGGGATATTGATACTTATAGAGATTCTGATCTTGATGGAATTCCTGACAATGACGTTGACCTTATTACCAAGAACCCAGTTCTGGAAAAAGGGTATTTTGTACCAGGTGTATATACTGTTAAATTGACAGTTGATGATGTTGCAGGAAATGGTCCTGTTTCTGATTATACAAAAGTTATCGTAAGAGACCCGGCTCCATACATTTGTGTTGGAGATAAGGACTGTGACGGCATATTTAATAAAAAGGATAACTGCCCCGAAACGTATAATCCGTCTCAAGAAGACTACGACAAGGATGGTGTCGGCGATAAATGCTGGTGTGACACTATGATTTCTGGGCACTTGAATGTTGAAGGAGCTATCAGCGCTTCAAAACCAGGAGATGTAATATGTCTTATCACTAACAGATTTGGGAGCATCAATATAAAAAAGAGTAATATTACGCTTGACTGTCTTGGCCATTCAATTATAGGAAATGGGTCAGGAAATGGAATTGCACTAGGATCAGATGTCAATGATGTCATTGTCAAGCATTGTCAGTTAACGAATCATTACAATGGCCTGACTGTTTCTGGGAATAGGAACAGGTTCCTGAAAAATATAATCACAACCAATAAGGGTAATGGGATTGATATAAGCGGAACAAATGGAGAAATTTATGATAATGAAGTTTGCGGCAACATCCTCCAAGACATTAAAATGACAGGAGGCTATTTTGGTGATGATAATAGTTGCAACAAAACTTCCAATTGGAAAGATATAGGTTCGCAGGGGTGCACATTTGGCTGTGTTCCTTGCACTACGCCTCAAAACAATATGATTGTCACTACGAACACGCTATTATGTCCTGGAGAATATGAACTTCCAAACGGAATCAGTATTGCGTCTTCAGGGATCACACTCAGGTGTGATGGGGCTGTCTTGAGAGGTAGTTTATCTCAAGATTCCGTTGGAGTTGGAGTGAATGGTTTTGACAATGTGAAGATCAGTGGTTGTGAGATTCGTGAGTATGCAACAGGTATCCAAGTCGCAAATTCAAAAAATACCGAAATTTTTGAAAATAAACTTTTGAAAAATACCGATGGGATAGTTATAAAGAACGTATCCGGTAGTAGAATCAATATGAATAGAATAATGAGCAATTTAAGATATGGCCTCAATGCAAGCCTGTCATTAAACAATAATTTCACTTTTAATATTTTCAGTGTCAACGAAAAAAGCAGCATGATTTTAGAAAATTCCGGTAGCAACTTTATCGGATACAATAGTCTGTCACAAGGTCTGCAAATCTCTGGAGGCACTCGTAATACCATTTTAAAAAATGATATAAGTTTCAATAACGGTGACGGAGTAAAAGTTATCAATAATGCAGACAACATCGAATTTGTTGAGAATGAAATCCACCATTCTTTGGATGGGTTTGTGATAGAGACTGATGGAAACACATTCATCAATAATTCTCTTTATTATCTTGAGACAGGCTACTTAATGAATGGAATAACTGGAAACTATATTCGAGGTGGAAAAATAGAAAATGTTGACATAGGAATTGACATGCTTCATGTTACAAAAAGTCAGATTTTAGGGATAAATGCAAGTGATGCTGCCTTAAAAAGTATCCGTCTTATCAATTCGTCAAATATAATTATCAATAACAACTTTTTAAAGACCATTTCCCTGGAAAACTCCTTCTTCAACAATATATCATACAATTATGGAAATATAGAATTATACAACTCATCCTCCAACATACTTTCAAATAACACTGCAAGTGAAAATGTTTTTGGCTTCCTCATAGATACGGGCGTTAAGAATATCATTGCATCAAATAATATTAGCCATAATGAAGTAGGAATCATCATCTTGGCTTCGTTGGAGAATATCGTGAAAAACAATAATATCATAAATAATACCATAGGCATCTATATCGATGAATCATCGGGAAACCTAATTTTTAATAATAAATTTATTAATGAACAAAATGCTCTTGACTCAGGACTTAATTTTTGGAATACTTCTCGAAAATTCGGAATCAATATTGTGGGGGGAATTTTCCTTGGAGGAAACTTTTGGCAGGATTATCAAGGACAAGATACCAACGGCGATGATCTTGGAGATACCTTGCTGCCCTATATTGCAAACAGGAATATTACTCGAGGAGGAGATTATCTTCCTTTAGTTATGCCTCGACGTATTGTATTTTTGAGAGGTGACTCCAATGCAGATGGAAAAGTAGATATTTCAGACCCTATTAACACCCTGAATTTCTTATTCCTTGGAACTGGTAAATTAGAGTGTAAAGACGCAGCCGACGCAAACGATGATAATAAAACAGATATTTCAGATGCAGTTTATACGCTTAATTATTTGTTCTCGAATGGAGGAATTATCAAGCCTCCTTATCCTGATATTGGGATTGATCCTACTGCAGATGATTTGGGCTGTGTATTTTACAATGTTTCGAAAGTTGGTGGAGCATCTGGCGGCGGCGGAGGCTCAACAGAAACAGTAAAAGATGCGCTCAATGAAACCAGGAATAATAAAACTATGGACAATCAAACGAAGTCCTTTGTTGTGAATTATCTCGAGTCTATACCAAAAGGAACACTTTCAATAACAACATCTCCTTCCTCAGCATATGTCTACCTAGATGGCTCGTATAAAGGGCTGACTCCAAGAAATATTACAAACATCACTGCCGGGAATTACACGTTAAGATTAACCAAATATGGATATCAGGATTATAAAACAACACTAAAAATCGAACAAGGAAAACTCACAAAACTCTCTCCCACCTTGCTTCAGCAGCTTTCCACAACACCCTCGCCAAGTCAATCTCCCACAACTTCCTCAACCCCTTATTATTGATGGCATTCTTGTCTGATGAAGTGAGAAATGAATCATCTATTTCACCCCACAGCATTCTTTTCCGCCTCATTCAAAACAAGCATGGTCTGGGTTTTTTCAATCCCTTCAATATTCCTCAGCTTTACAGTAATAAATGTATTCAGCTCATCAACATGAGCTGCCCGCATTTTTAAAATAATATCAGTCCCTCCTGTCACCATCGTAGCGCTCTCAACTTCTTTCTCTTTTAAAATCTTTTTCGTCAGGTCATACTGGGTCATGCCCGCTTCTTTCAGCGCTTTATAATCTACAGTTATCAACACATAAGCCGCAAGAGGCATTCCCATTTTTTTATAGTCAACCTGCACGGCATATCCTTGAATCACTCCCTCTTTTTCAAGTCTTTTCATTCGATGGTAAACCGTCGTTATAGGAGTCCGTATTTGTCGGGCTATTTTCTGCACGCTCCACCTTCCATGCTCCTGCAGGCATTCAATTATTTTCCTATCTTTGCTGTCCATATTGAATAAACAATCCATTTATTTATAAATCTTCCTGTTTTTTTGAATATTTATTCCAATTTTTGATGAAAAGACTTATTAATCTGAGGTTCATGAGAAGATAAGACTAAGGAATAACCATGAAACCCAAGGTACTCATCATGCAAACAGGTGGAACCATCTCTCAGGAAAGAGGAGAAGACGGAACATATAGCCCCTCTCCTAAACCAATAAAAGAGATGATTCGGAAAATAAACTCCCTGGAGGATCTTGCAGAAATCACAATAGAAGAACTTTTTAATATTGACAGCACCAATATGGAAACTTCCCATCGGGCAAAACTTGCCGAGAAGATCTATGAAAACTATCAAGAGTATGACGGATTTGTCATTCTTCATGGGACAGATACTCTGGCTGACTCGGCTGCTGCCATAAATTATATGCTGCAAGGTTCAGGTAAGCCTATAGTTTTTACCGGCTCCCAAAAACCTATCTTTGAGCCTGCAAGTGATGCGCCAAATAATGTCTATAATGCAGTAAAAATCGCAACTCTCGATGTAGGAGAGATGGTTATAGCATTTGGAAACAAAATTATCAGAGGCGTTCGAGCAGTGAAAGAAAGCGAGCATGGATTAAATGCTTTCTCTTCACCAAGAATAGAGCCTCTTGGAGAAATAGGGAGAGAGATTTTTTTGAAAGATCATATTATTCCGAGGCATGAAGGCAAACTAGCACTCTTTACAGACTTTGACACAAGAATAGAGCACTATCAGCAATCTTCTGGAGCAGTTACAAATGTGTTTGAAAATCTTGTGGAAGACGAAGAGATTCATGGAATCATCATCAACGCTTATGGGGCAGGCAACGTGCAAGAAAGACTCGTGCCTATAATAGCAAGAGCAACCGTTAGAATAGAGAAACCTGTTCTCGTTGTTACAAACTGTAAACTTGGAGCAGCCAATAATACATACTGGGCAGGGTTTTCTCCATTAGTAGCAGGAGCGATTTCTGCAGGAGATATGACACTTGAAGCAGCAACGCAGAAGCTCATGTATGCTCTTGGAATATCCAACAAAAGAGGATATCAGCGAAGAGAGAGATTAGACTTTGTAAAAGAAATTATCCATACAAACTATAATGGAGACATAAAAATAGATCCCGCGCGTTATATAAAACGACAAGGAGGTGCCAATGGCATACAAACTAGCATTTCATGAAGCACATCCACAAGAAAGAGAAATGGGCGATCATATTCATATCTATTTCCAGGGATCTGCAGAGGAAGTGAAGCAATCAAAGAGAGAATTAGAAGCCAAGATGGGAAAGAATCTTGAGGGCATATCTTCTTGGGTGTATGATCACGGCAGGAACTACGAGATACCCTGCGAGACAGTGAAAGACATTCCATTCATGCAGGGGATTCTTTCACCAGCCGAAATCATGAACTGGGAGAGAATCAATAAAAGTCGTTCATGCGAGTAAGATGAAGAAAATAAAAATAGGACTATTAGGATTTGGAAACATTGGAAAAGAGATCTGGAGATATTTTGCAGCCATCGGCGATTCTCAACTGCAAGATTATGAGATCGCTGCTATTGGCGTCAGAGATTCAGCAAAATCAAGAACATGCGACATTCCTGTTCCCAAAAACCTGCTCACAACAAGATCTATAGAAGAAATTATACAAAATTCAGATATTGACATGATCGTTAACACAGTCGGAGGATGCGCTGCCTACAACGAAGACGCATTGCGCTTCACGCAAAGAGCCTTAGAGGCAGGAAAGCATCTTGTAACTTGTAATAAGAATACCATTGCAACGCATCTCCTTCAGTTAACTTCTCTTGCAAATGAGCGGAAAGTAAACCTCAGATATGAGCCAAGTGTATGTGGAGGAATCCCGATCATTAGAACTCTCACGGAGTATTTCAAAAACGATGAAATTATAAGCCTTCGTGGTATTTTTAATGGAACTTCGAATTACATCACCACAAGAATGCAAGAAGGAGAGACTTTTCATAACGCCTTAGAAAATGCACAAAAACTTGGATATGCGGAAACAGATCCTGCACGAGATGTGTGTGGAATCGACACGGTAGAGAAATTAGCAATTTTAGCATCACTTGCTTTCAAAACAGAAATTTTGCCAGACCACGTCTCTCTTGTAGAAGGCATTCATACTTTAGATCAGGATGACTTCTACGCTGTGAAAGAGGAAATCAGTAGAAAACGTGGCAAGCCGTATGTGATTAAGCCGATTGCCATCGCAAAGAAATCAGGAAGCCAACTAGAATTGCGCGTTCATCCAGCATACATTTCAAGAGAACACCCTCTTGCGGGAATCCATGGCGTCGAGAATGCAGTGGTTATTGAAGCAAGATATGCTGGCACTTACACCCTCGTAGGAAGAGGGGCTGGTCCAAGGCCTACAGCACACGCAATGATTGCAGATATGCTTGATATCGGGTCGTGTATCCGGGCAGAAATATTCCGGAATTTTTCATCCTTTGATAAAAGATACCTGCTTCCAGAATCAAGATCGTACTTGACTCAAGGATATCTTAAATCCACCTCTCCAGCCCATCTTGCAGGGGTATTTGCAAAAAAATGCTCCTCCATTGCATCTTCTGGAATCAGTATTAGAGATGTTCATAACTTTCCAGAAACAAAGGCAATTGGTGATAATCAGCACTTGCCAGATATTATTGTAACTGAGCCTGCTCGAGAAGAGCAAATTCAACAAGCAAGAGAAGCAATAGCCGGCGCTCAGGGATATGTCCTAGGAAATGTGAGCTATCTTAGAGAAGATTCTTTTGATGTCAGAATTGAAAACCGCAGACTTTAGTCTGCGGTAGTAGCCAATCTTGTTTTCAATTCTGAACATCCCCAAAATCGAGGGCATGTGACAAACCGCGCCTTTTAAGGCGCGGTGGCCCATCGATTTTGTGATAACAAAAATTGAGTTTTTTGTTGTAGGATGAACGCAAGATTAATATAATTCTCGGTGTTATGAGGATCATGGCTTTTTCACAGGACGCAATTGAAGTACGAAAGGAAAAATTAGTAAGGATAAATGCATTGGGCATAAACCCGTATCCACACCATTATTCTCCTAATGCAACATCTCGTTTTTTGAGAGAACAGTATGAAGCAGGATCTCTTGATAAAGAGAAAAGATACGACATAGCCGGAAGGCTCATGGCATGGAGAGATCATAGAAAGATCATCTTTGGCGAGGTGCAGGACCATGAAGGAAGAATTCAAGTGTGCTTTGAAAAAGAGCAGTTTCATGGATCGCAAGCAGAATTACTTTCATTGATCGATTTAGGAGACATCGTCGGAGTGAGCGGAAATGTTTTTCAGACTCGCAGAGGCGAGATAACTCTTCATGGAAAAGAGTATGCTCTTCTTACAAAAACACTTCTTCCTCTACCAGAAAAGTGGAACGGAATCAAAGATCTAGAGTTGAAATACCGAAGGAGAAGTGAATATGCGACCATGAATCTTGAAATGAGAGACGTGTTTACCAAGAGGAGCAGGGGAATTTCTGCTATGCGCGAGTTTTTAGATGCAAAAGGATTCCTTGAAGTAGAGACTCCTCTGCTTCAGCCAGTATATGGCGGAGCTTCTGCAAAGCCATTTAAAACTCACATCAATGTGATAGATACCGATTATTTTCTAAGTATCTCTCCAGAACTCTATCTAAAAAGGTACATTGCAGCAGGATTCAATCGCGTCTACACTATCTGTAAGAATTTTAGAAACGAGGGCATTGATCGGACGCATAATCCTGAATTTACCATGATGGAATGCTATCAATCATACGCTGACTATAACGATATGATGAAATTAACCGAGGAAATGTACGCATTTATTTTTGAGCAGGTTCTTGGAAGCATGAAAGTCATGTATCGTGATCCTGAGAGTGATAAAGGAGAGATGGAAATTAACTTCACACCTCCCTGGAAAAGGGAGAAGATGCTTGATCTTGTCCATGAATACGCAGGCATCGATGTTGCTCATTTTAATCAAAAAGGTCTGCAAGAAAGAATTCTGGCTATAGAAGATGAAACCTTTTTCAGGAAAACAGTTCCTCGTGACGACATAAACAAATGGTCTTGGGGAGAATTAGTAGGGGCACTATTCTCTCATTATTGCGAAAATCAGCTGATCCAGCCTACGTTTGTGGTTGATCATCCAAGAGAAAGCACCCCGCTTTGCAAAATTCATAGAGAAGATCCTCGCTTAATCGAGAGGTTTGAACCTTTTGTTTATGGGTGGGAGATAGGGAACGCATACTCTGAATTGAACGATCCTGTATTGCAGAGATCTTTGTTGGAGGAACAAGTGAAAAATCGCGTGAATGACGACATCCCCGAACAGATTGACGAAGATTTCTGCAGGGCAATTGAGTTTGGAATTCCACCAACAGGTGGTTTAGGGCTGGGAATAGACAGATTAACAATGTTCTTGACAAATTCTTACACGATTAAGGATGTAATCTTCTTTCCATTGCTCAGAAAAGAGGAGAAGTAGAGTATGTAACCTAAGTCATTGAGCAAAATCACTAAAAAGAATTGAGACTTCAAAAATACATTTTTCACACCCTGCGTGGTTTTAACCCACAGTAAGAAAAAGCATTTTTGATAGCTTCAGAAACTTTATGTTTCTGAGATTCCATGTCATTTTTATCGAAGATAGAGGCCATCACTATATAACTTATTAAAGTACATCCATGCTCAAGAACAAATATTCGGCACTATAGCTACGAATTTTTCTCAATGACTTCTTTCATGACAGTAAATGCCTTTGGAACATCTTTTTCTTTAAGAATTAATGCAAGTTCCGTAAAGGTCGAGACTATTTCTACAATAGAAATATTCTCCCAGGCAAATGCTCGCGTGATAAGATAGAGGTAACCCGCTTCATCAATGGCAGTGGAGGGCAACCCTGTGCTGATTGCTGCAAGATTGCCAATCTCCTTTATAATCCGCTCACGTTCAAACGTTTTGTAAATAAATTTTTGATTTCTTTTATTTGCAATGATAGTGACTTGATGGACGCCTTGTGTGAGAGTAAGAAAATCCTTTTCAGGATTGATTAATTCATAAATTTCTTTCACAAGCTGGAAGGTTTTTCCTGATTTTTTGACAGTGATCTCAAAAAGATCTGACTGAACAAAGATATCTGCATCTTTGTTAAATTTTGCTTTTCGAGCAAAAGTTTTTTCTAGTTTTTCATTTAATCTGCGGAGAGCCATCATAATTGCAGATTCTTTAACACTTTGCTTAAGTTCTCGATCTATGCGTGGCTTAAAATCATCTGCAAGAGCAGCATAGTTGATAATTCCTCGAGAGAGGGCCTCTTGAAGAAAAGGATTCTCCTCAATAATCTTCTCCACAGTTCTGCTAATAGTCACCATAAATTAACATTTTATTTTTATTTTGTTATTAAAATAACGTAATGTTTATTTATAAAGTTTATGCTTTTAAGAAAATGATACAACAAGACAGCAGGATAAGAGAATCGGCATCGAATATTTATCAAGATGTGCCCCAGCATCAACCAGGCCTTACAAGCTCTATAGGAGGATTATGGCCACCTCAGGCAGCCTCTTTCCAGCGAGTAAAGGGATTTTACACCCCCAACATGATCCAGGATGGCAGTGAGTTGATGTACTTGGTCAATCAGTTGCAGGAACATGCGGAAAAAGCATTTTGCAGCAACGCTCAGCAAGTAACTCGCGTCAGCTTTCGAGGAGTAGTTAACCTGGAAACCCTGATTGCTGCTCAAAGAAGCATCACTCCTTTCTTAGAGGCGATCATTCCTCTTCAGGGTACCCAAGAGTCTTTTGAAAAAGCAGGGATAGTTTATTTTTCAATGAATCACTCTTCGAGAAGATCTTTGCCCAGGGAACTAGGTACATACAAAGCTGATGTGCATTCAATGGCTCATGTTCGTGTCAGGCCCATTTCAGAAGTAATGGAGAGATTGCGAGAAAGAGGGTATCATCTCTCGCTTCTTTCACATCATGTTGATGACCAAACCATTAACCAGATTTTTGATCTCTATCGTCGTTTTGGATGGTCGCAGAGAGAGGTTATTGAGATACTTTCACAGAAGAATAATCTTATGGGTGCAGCTTTCTTTGAGGATCGCATTGTTTCTGCCGGAATTGCAGAGCCTGCCCTTATCCCTGTTGGGAAAGAACAGCTTCGCTTGGCAGAGATTACTGAGGCTGCAACAGCTGAAGAGCATATGGGTAAAGGCGTGTATACTGCTGTTTCATCATTTCTTCTTTCAGAGATTGCAAGAAGATCAAGACAGAAGGAAATCTTAGGAGGAGAGATTGACTGCGTTTTTGGAGAGTGCAACGGAAATGCTCTAGGTGTTTTAAAAACAGCAAAAATTCAAGGAAGAACATTTTCTCTTGAGATTGGGGAGAAATACAGCTTTCCAGAAAGCGGGATTTTGCACCAACATGTTCCTATTTCAGGAGCACCGAGAACGACACGGTATAATGATTTATTCCCGGCATATCTTACACGTGAAAGGCTCTATCAAATTCAGGAGGGCAGATGATTCAAGAGATTCAACGAGAGCAGTGTGCAGAGGTTCTTCAGGGAATGAGGAAAAATTCAGAAGTTCTTATCCTTGATTTTGCAAAGATTCTTGTTACAACTCCCCCCCATCTCGATCTCCGCCACTTTTTTGAGCAATGCGAGAAACAAGGATTGGACCCAAAATTACCAGAGAGAAGGCAAGAGTTCAATAATCAGTGTTTGCGTATGCTCGGGAAAAGGTATTTGATTGGAAGATATAGCGAGAACCGCTCCGCACTCTTGAAGGGATCACATCTTTGGAAAGAAAAAAGAGTCATTCATCTAGGAATTGATCTTTTTTCAGAATCACTTGAACCCGTGTATGCTCCTGCGGACGGAATCATTGTCAGAACAGGATATGAACCTGGACCATCAAGTTATGGACATTACATTATTATGCAGCACACATCACAAAGGAAAACTTGGTATAGCTTTTTTGGACATCTATCTAAGAACCTGCCATCTTTAAAAAGTTTAAAGAAAGGACAGCAGATTGGCACTTTAGGAGATATGCAGGAAAATGGGGGCTGGTCAAGGCACCTGCATTATCAGATACTCTTAGAACTTCCAGAAGGCACCCCGCCAGGCTACTCCACCCAGGAAGATTTCCATCGCAAAGCCAAGATCTACCCAAACCCGAATACAATATTGCAACTCCCAGTTCTTACCTGAATTCACGACTCCCAGAAATCAATATCTTCCCCCAATAACTAAAGAGATCCAGTATCTCCACAGAGAGTAAAATAGAGAAGCCAGAATCTGACATAAGCAGACGATTCTGATGAGTGGATAAAACAATCAGGCATATGCTATGCGGAGATACTGAAGATCACAATAATCTATTTAAACTCAGAGCCCATAAAAATTAAATGAAAAAAGGAATATTCCTGTTAATATTTTTTGCTTTTATATTTCTGCTTATCTTCCCGATAGTTTTAGCCCAAGTCCCTCCAGATAAATCCTTAATCAAATCTTCAGACAGCCCCAAAGTGTATTGGTTCCAAAATAATGTTTATTACTGGATCCTTGATGAGCCAACCTTCAACAAAATGAGCCCGCTCTGGAGTTTTACAACGATTATAGAATATTCTGCTGCAACATTCAACAGCCAAATCCTCAACAACCCTGCCTATAAACAAGGCCCAAATTTTCTCTCAGATAATTTACTAATAAAAAAGACTTCTCCAACAATAGAATCAACAGTTTTTCTCACGCAAAACAATCAACGACGAGCTTTCTTTAATTATGACGCACTAATAGACCCAAGTTATAATTTTCAAGAGCTTAATATTATTGGCGTAACACAAACACTAAGAGACTCTATCTTTTCTGGAGACTTTATCTATGCTGTTGGCTATGAATCCGGAAGAATTAATCTCTTCAGAGACGCATTCAATAGAGCTGGCGGCATAAATAATCTTGGCTATGCGAGAACTACTACTCAGCCTTGGGGAGCAGGACAAATTCAATATTTCAAAAGATTAAATGATAATTCCGCCATTGTATACAATCCAAACGAAAATTATGCCTATCCTACTTATGGAGCTATCTACACAAAATACACTGCAAGAGGCGCAAACATATACGGCTTCCCTACAAGCGATTTAAGCGATGGAATTATCTCATCAATCACAGGAGCAAGACCTGTATATCAAAGATTTAGGGGAGGAAGCAATACAGAAACTTCTATCAATCACCATTTTACAGGCCCGCGAGCAGGATTAACCGTAGAGACTCATAGTCCTATTCTAGAGAAATGGGCGGCAATGGGATATGGAGCAAGCTGTGCCGGGCTGCCTACCAGCGACGTTTATTCATGGCAAAATGGAATAAGGGCTGATTTTGAAAATGGCTATATTTATTGGGATGGTGCAACAACAATAGCATCTTGCGAACCTCCTGTATGCACTAATGATTGCAATCAGGGAACTACAAGGTGCGCAACTTCGATAGTAAAACAGGCCTGTGGAAACTATGACGCAGATTCCTGCACAGAATGGGGCGGAGATTTCTCTTGCGCAAACGGATGCGAACTTGGAGTGTGCAAACCAGCTGTTTCATGTTCAGATGGAATCAAAAATGGCGACGAGGCAGACATAGATTGCGGAGGATCTTGCAGTGCTTGCCCAAATGGAAAATCCTGCTCTTTTACTAATACGAACTGCCAAAGCACATATTGCAATCCAAATAATATTTGTTCAGTTCCTTCCTGTACAGATGGTTGGAGAAATGGAAATGAAGCAGGTATAGACTGCGGAGGCTCATGTTCGGCTTGCCCGACAGCTGAATGCGAAAACCCATCTGGAGGAGACGAATTAACTGCTAATGCTCCAAGCGGAGTTGGGCAGCATTATCCTTCTATTGCAATAGATCCTCTAGGTGATTTTGTTATTACATGGCATAGTAATGACGGTTCTGGAGACGGCATATTTGCCCAGCGATTTAATGCAGATGGGAGCAAGGCGGGGAATGAATTCAGAGTTAATACATACACTACAAATGGCCAGCAATATCCTGATATAGCAATGGACGCAAATGGCAATTTTGTTATTACCTGGGAAAGCTATGGCCAAGATGGAAGCAGTTTGGGCATTTATGCTCAGAGATTTAATGGGGCAGGAATTCCTCAAGGTCCAGAATTTAAAGCTAATACATACATAACTGACCCGCAGTCTCGTGCTGATGTAGCCATGGATGCTCAAGGTAATTTTGTGATTACATGGGTTAGTTTGTGGCAGGATGGTTCTGGGGACGGCATATTTGCCCAGCGATTTGATTCTCAGGGGAATCCCCAAGGTCCAGAGATCCCTGTTAATCAATATACTGCAGATCAGCAGCGAAATCCTGCTGTTGCTATGGATACGAATGGTAATTTTGTAATCACTTGGGCTAGCATTGTGGGGCAAAGTGGATGGGGCAGCATATATGCGCAAAGATATGACAAAAATGGCAATGCTCTGGGCAATGGAAATTTTGAGGTTAATATAGACCATGGTGGTGCTGGAAGCAAAGCAACTCCTTCGATTGCTATGGATGCTCAAGGTAATTTTGTAATCACTTGGGCCAGCATTGGACAGGATGGTTCAGATTGGGGCATTTTTGCTAGAAGGTTTGACAGGTTTGCGAATCCTCTAACCAATGAAATTCCTGTAAACACCTATACTTTTAGTAACCAAGAACAACCGGCTATTGCCATGGATGCTCAAGGTAATTTTATGATTAGCTGGAGAGGTTATGGTGGGCCTATTGATGGTTTTGATATATTTGCAAGAAGATTTGACTTCAATGGAAATCCCCTCTCGGGTGAATTTGATGTTAATATTTACGCACCAAAAGATGAGGATGCTCCAGCTGTTGCTATGACATCTAAAACTAATTTTATCATTACATGGTACGGCTGGAGACAAGATAATCAGTACGATGTTATTTATAGGATGTATAAATGTGTTCCTCTTTGTTCAAATGGGGCAAAAGACCCCACAGAAACAGACATTGATTGTGGCGGCTCATGCACTGCCTGCCCCGATGATAAATCCTGTTCAATAAATCCAGACTGTCAAAGCAATTACTGTAACCCAAACAACTACTGCTCAATACCAAGATGCGATGATGAAGTGAAAAATGGAAATGAGGAAGGAAAAGATTGTGGAGGGTCTTGTAATGCTTGTCCAGAATCAAATGACAATCCTTTTGGAGCAAACATTTTTCATCTTAATTCCTTTGGTTCAGAAACACTAAATTCAGTTGGAGATGCACAGGATTGGTGGGTAATCCCCGGAGCAGAAATAACAGCAGACGGTTCTCTCGCAATTGTATTATCAAACTTTAAATCATCAAACCAGGATTTTGATCTTTATGTTTTTGGAGATGACGCATCAACCCAATTATGTTCATCAACATTAACAGACCCGTTAGAATCATGCAACGTTGGAGTTAAGTCAGGAAAATCATACTACATAAATGTCTTGGCATATTCGGGAAGTGGCTCCTACCAGATACAAAACACTTTTTCAACAATTCCAAATCCGCCAGGACAAGTTACTAATCTCAGAGAAACTTCACATACTGATACCACCATTTGCATAGATTGGAGCAAGCCGATAACTGGAGGCAATCCAACATATTATCATATTCGTGAAAATATAAAATCAACAGATGCTACACAATCAACAACAGGCTTTTGCAGAAATGACTTCCCCCCTGCAACAGACGTGAGATTTACGATAGAGGCATGCAACGCAGATGGATGTCCAGCATCATCAGAATTAACCAGAAGAACAGACTCAGCCATAGTAACCTCTAGTAAGCCAGTGATAACCTCTTTTATAATCAACTCCACGAAAATAAATGATAAACCGATAGTTTCTATTAAAGGAACTATTGAAAATCAAGCAGGAGTAATAAATAATCCTGATTTCAATGCTAAGATTGATATATTTTCAGATAAAATGCAGCTAGTAAATACAACTATGGTCCAGCTCTCAACAATAGATTCTACACATGCAAACTTCGTATACACTTGGGTGCCAAATCAGTCTCAATACGGCCAGATACTTACAATATTAGTAACAGCTCGTGATGGCGATAAGAAGTCAGTAATTGAAGACAAAATCAAACTGAGTGTCCTGAAAGGCAAGAAAATACTCATTGATCCAGGACATGGGCTCATCAATAATAGTGGAACCTGGGGGCACACTCGCCCGTGGTGTAAAAGAAATGACTCAACAAAAACAGTAGATTGCAGCAGTTTTGGAAGTGGAAAAAGCCCACCAGCAGGCTATCCAGACACAGTTATTAATGAAGGGCTGAACACAGTAAAAGTAGCCAAAGAGCTGAAGATCTTATTAGAAAATGAAAGTGCTATTGTAAATGTAACTCGTAACTTGAGTTTAGATGCAGGATTAGGCAGAAGCGGCAGGCCTGCATGGGAAGAGGGGGCATATGAATATATTAATAATATTCTTAAGGAAAATATAGCGGCTTATAAAAATTGTACAGATGTTAGTGAAGCAGAGTGTATGGACATCGATATTCGTCCAAAGTATTCAAATAGAATAAAGCCAGATTTTACAATTTCAATTCATACAAATGCAGGAAGAGGCTCTGGCTCACAATTTGTTTGGTATGACTTAAATGACCTAAAAATTGCAAATAGCTCAATGAGGCCATTTGTGATGAAGACATTATGGGGAGAAAATGTTGATGGTCCTCATGATAAAAAATTATACTACAAAAATGCGGCAATATTGAGAGATACAATTGCGCCAACAGCCCTCGTGGAAGTTGCTTATCATGACAATTATAATGACCATGTAAATCTTACACAACAAGCATTCTTGCAAAGAGCAGCACAGGGCATCTTTAATGGAATCCAGGATTATTTCATAAAAAAAGGCAACATAAATCTCACCATCTTAACCCTCCGTGTAAATGCTTACTCTCCTTTCAAGGTAAAAGTGAGTGTAACCGGCGAAGACGGAGAACTGACAAGCGGTTTGAACGGGCAGAAAATAAATGAAACTAACTTTGAAGTTTATCTTATTCCGCCTGGAGAATCTCCATCCCCTGAAAAAAAGCAGGAATTTACCGCAGAAGAATTATCAACAGGCATCTATGAACTAACAATAAATCCAAACAACCAGATAATTGGCGAGGCTTCTGACCTCTACATTTCTATAATAGATCCGACAGAACCAGAAGGCCAGCAGCTTAGCGACCTTGCAGTTGCGCCAGAGGCAGTCTACATCTCTGACCACGAAGGAAAACCTGTTGTAAATCTAATCTCACCATTCAACAATTCAATAGAAAGAGGAAAAATCAACTTTACATACAAAGCAAATGACGATGGAAATATTGAAACCTGCTCACTTCTTATTAATGGAGCAGTCAGGGAAACGAAGACCAATGTTATAAAAAATACTGAGCAGACATTCGAACAAATTCTTGTAGACGGAGCATATTTCTGGAATATAGAATGCAAAGATAATACAAATCTTGTCGGAGCATCTTCAGTCTATCAGCTTAGTGTAGAGTTAGACACAGACGATGACGGTATTTTAGATAAAAATGATAACTGCCCTTCAACTGCAAATCCAGATCAAAAAGACGCAGACCAAAATAATATTGGAGATGCTTGCAATGAATTTGAAGACAGCGATAATGACGAGTATGCCAATATATTAGATAACTGTCCTTCTACCGCTAATCCAGAACAACAAGATACAGACAACAATGGTATAGGAGATACGTGTGAACTCAAATTCCTGAGAGGCGACGCTAACGCCGACGGCAGCGTAGATATTTCAGATCCAATCAAAACATTGCTCTACCTCTATTCAGGTGCTCAAATCTCATGTAAAGAGACTGCAGACGCCAATGACGACGGAAAAATAGACATTTCAGATCCACAGTACCTTCTTAATTTCATATTCAAAAATGGCCCGTCAATAAAACAGCCGTATCCCAGTCTCGGAATAGACACAACCCCTGAAAATCCAGATTTAGGATGTGTGTTATACAATCCTCCACAAAGTGGCGGAGGCGGCGGTTCAGTTCAGACAGTCAAAGAAGCACTCAATGAAACAAAAAATAATAAAACTATGGACAATCAAACCAAATCCATCATTATCAGTTACCTTGAAGCAATCCCTAAGGGCAGTCTCTCTATAACATCCTCGCCTTCCTCAGCATATGTCTACCTAGACGGCTCGTATAAAGGGCTAACTCCAAGGAATATTACCAATCTCTCCTCAGGGAACTATACTTTGAAACTAGTAAAATCAGGCTATCTTGATTACAAAAAAATAGTAAACATCCAGTCAGGAAAAACAACAAAACTCTCTCCCACCTTGCTTCAGCAGCTTTCTACAACGCCCTCGCCAAGCCCATCTCCTTATTAATCTTGCACAAGAAATATCAACTCTTCACGCACCACACATGCTTGATATTGCAGAATTCTCTGGTTCCTTCTTTGCTATAAATCCTCCCAATCCCAGATTGTTTGCATCCACCCCAAGGGCAACCGGGCTTTGACATCCCATGCCGATTAATTTCAACCGTACCTGCCTCAATTCTTCGAGCAATTTCCTCTCCCTTTTTCATGTCCTTAGTCCAAACACTCGCCGTCAATCCATAAATTGAATCATTCGCAAGATTTATCATTTCCTCAACATCATCACATTTCATAATAGGTGTGATGGGCCCAAACGTCTCTTCTTGCATAATTTTCATTCCATGGAGAACTCCTGTCATTACTCCCGGCTCCATAAAATACCCCTTACCTTGCAGCTTCTTCCCACCATAAACCAGTTTCGCTCCTTTCTCAAGAGCGTCTCTTAGATGCTCCAAAACTTTCTCCATCTGAAACTTCACAGCAAACGGTCCTATATCACTCTCCTCTTGCAGGGGATCTCCAACTTTTAATTTCTTGGTTTCTTCAACACACTTCTCAACAAATGCATCAAAAACCGAAGAGTGGCAATATACCCTTTCAACTCCAAAACACACCTGCCCTGTATAAAGAGTAGAACTTCTCACAATCTCCCTTGCAGCCTTGTCGAGATCAGCATCTCCCAATACAAGAGCAGGATCTTTCCCGCCTAATTCAAGAACAATCTTGTGCAGCTTATCAGCAGAATTCCGCATTACCTCCTTCCCAGCCTGTACACTCCCGGTCAGAGCAACCATGTCTACATCACTTTCTACAAGTTTTTTCCCAACGTCCTTCCCTCCAACAATCATCTGAAAGGCATGTCCAGGAAAACTTTTATCTTTCAAAGAATCAAAAAGCTCATTCAATCGCAAACCTGTAAAACTCGTATGCTCTGAAGGCTTCCAGAGAACAGCATTCCCGCATAAAAGAGGAGGAACAATCATTGCAAGAGACACAAATATCGGAGAATTCCAGGGAGAAATAACTCCCACAACGCCGAGAGGATCAAAAGTAACCATGTTCTTCTCTTTCTCATCTTCAAAGAGAATTTCATCATCCAAAAAGCCAGGAACTTGCTTGCAATATGCCTGAATCCGTTTCACAGCAAGATCAATCTCATGCCTCCCTGCTTTCAAGGGCTTGCCCATCTCTTCTGCCATAGTTCTTGCAATAATTTCTTTCCTCTGTTCAAGGAGATGTCCCAGTTTTATAATTTCATCAACTCGCTCGCCCGTAGATTTTCTCCGCCATGCAGATTCTTTTTTTGCAGCAGCAACCATATCTCGGAGTTGAGAAAAAGAAGTCTCTGGCAATTCACCATAAATCTCTTCAGTTGCCGGATTGATAGAAACCACTTTGCTCATGCCTCTCAAAAGAAAAGAAAGTATATAACTATTGCGATGAGAAATACTCATCCAGCAATCTATGTTCAATCTTTCCAAGAGGCATTATCCCGTTGATATACTTGCCGTCTAATCCGTGAGGAGCATGAATACAAACCTCATCCTTAAGATCCTTTGCAGGTAAAATCTCCAAATCAAAAATCTTTTCTCCGATTCCTAATAGAACTCCTTTCCGTTTTCCAGCATCGCGAAGCAGAACTCTCGCCTTTGTTTCAGAAAACCCTTTTCTTTTTGCTTGTTGAAGAAAGCGCGCAACATCATGGTCCCCAAAATCCCGATATTCAGGATAGTTAATTCTGGGTGTCTCACCGAGTTGAAAAGCAAGAAAATGCTCAAAAGCGCACGAAAGCGCATACGTTTCTCCCCCATCAAGAGCATCACCAAAATAATTGAGCCCGCCTTTGCGTATTCTCTCATGCAATGAATGCCTTGTCTTTTGAAAAAAATCAGGATTTGGCATAAAAAACAAATAATCACTCTCTTCTGGAGCAGGCTTGTACGAACTAAAGAACTCTTTCTCCAGTCTTCCTTTGCTCAAAAAAGCGAGCGTTGCTTCAACACTCGTTCCATGCACCATAAATGTGTCATCTGCATCAAGTATTTCTTTCACAACATCTCGAGGAAATTTCATGCGCAAGATAGTTTCTCTCCCTATATAAACCTTGCTAATATGTTACCACTAAAAAGAAACAAAAGATTTAAATACTCTCCCTTCCCTAGAGAAAAATGGCAAAACTCATTGACAAAACACCAAGAAATCTCTTTCCTCTAGGGTACAGAAGAATTGCGCCAATTTCCCTCGATGCTTTAGAGGATTATCTCGTAATAGGAGTCAATCTCCCAGAAGAAAAGCCCTGCCTCTATAGTCTTTCAGAAGAGAATCAAAGCCCTGAATTTCTGATCATGAAAAGAGACCGCGATTTTTACGCAGGAGATATAAGCACAGGAAGATTCTACCCTCAAGGAGATGCCAGAAATTATCTCCTTGCAATAAAAAAACGTCTTCCCCTCCCCCTTACAAAGCGAGGGAAGAGTCTTGCCACCGCGCAAGTTCACGCGAGAGAGGCTTTTCTGAAGAAGGCTACCCATGTCCTCCCCAACATCTTGAAGACGCCTTATTTTGAAGCAAGATTCAAAGAAAAACGGGGAGATCTCGCTCTTGAAGAGGCAATTTATGCTCCCTCCAAACAAATATGGGTCGGAGGAAGGAAAGTAAGCATCGGCTTTGAAGAATGGGAAATGAGAATAGACTATCTTTTCAATCATTTTCTTAAAGAGCAGAAAGAAGAGAACAGAGCAGCATTAATGGCTCAAGAGGCAGTTTACAAACTAAAAGACCGAGACATCATCGAGTTTCATCCAGGATTCAGATTTCAGTTCAGAACACAATAAAAACAAGAAATATAAATATAAAAAGGCGTTTGAATACTCATTTAAATGAATCTCTTTACAAAGCTCTTCCTCATATCCCTCTTTGCATTTCTCTTCAACCTTGCCTGGGAAGTGCCCCACTCCCTGCTCTATAAAACAACAACAGAGATGTCTGTGGAACAGTATGTCCCGAAAATCTTGAGAGCATCTGGAGGTGATATCATCATGATCCTCCTTATTTTTCTTGGGATTTCACTTTACAACAAATCACTCAACTGGCAGCTGAACCAGAAAAATATGCTTCTCTCAATCCTTTTTGGCATTGTCATTGCCGTCACCTTTGAGGTTTACGCGCAACACACAAACAGGTTCGAGTATCTCTCCAAGATGCCACTCATTCCTCTCTTTAATGTTGGAGTAACTCCTGTCCTTCAAATGGTGGTCACTCCGTTGGTTACTTTTTTCTTGGTCAATAGGTTGAAATAGGCATCTAAAGTAAAAAAGAACGCTTTTTCTCAAAACATATCAAGATTTTTTACATCTCTTTTTTCTTTTTTAAGGCAACTAAGATTCCTAGCAGCAGGAGCAGCAATCCCGTCGAGAGAGCAAGCAGTTGATAAAATAAAGGAAGCTCGCCCACATACGCAAGGACAAAAGCAAAGGGAGTCAGCCCTAAAAGAGTGGCGAAAAAATATTTTCTCGCACTAATCGAGCTGAAGAGCCCGAGGATGTAGCTTAGAATATCTACTTGCAGCGTCATTCTTAAGAACACAATGCTCCAGAACAAATGATCTTGAGGTATAAGCTTCTCAAATTTTTGAATTTTTTCTAAGGAGAAAAAGCGTTCGAGAAAGGACAATCCGTATCTTCGCGCAATCAAAAAAGCAATAAACGACCCAATTACCCAGCCTACAAGCGTCAATGTTCCTGCCAAAACCCATCCCCAAACATGAGATGCAAGAGGAATGAGAGGCTCAGAATTAATGGGAGCAATCACCACTGCAAGGATAAAAATGAAGACGTAGAGAACCATACTCAGGTAACTCTTGCTCAACGTTTCTCGCAGAGGCTGGACATAGATCTCAGCAAGATAGGCGAACAAAATAAAGAGTACAATAACAATCAGGATCTCCCAAAGAGCAAGGCGCTCAGGAATTCGGGGCGACATGAAAGGAATAAAGCACACCTCTTTTTATATCTATGGCACCATCAAATCACTATAATCCTCTCTATGAGAAAAAATCTCCCCGAATCTTTTTCCTTTCATCCTTGCATCCTCCAAAGAAATCGCAAGCATCTTTCCCGTGTCTTCAATCATAACTTCTTTCGGATTCAAAAAAAACCATCCCTCTCTGTTGAACCTGAGGGCAAGTAATGGCTCTAATCCAAAAATTTCAGAAAAAACAAGAAAGTCATTGATCTGCTCCTTCTGCAGATATCTTTTTTTCTCTTTGCAAGTCTTGCATTCAATTGCATATTTCTTCCCCGAGAATCCTGCAATGAGATCGCAAGGGCTCTCATCTCCAATGCCCGATCCAGCAACTCTCGCTGCCCTCCACCCATTTCCAGAAAACATCTTCAGCAGCTCTCGTTCAGCATTCGCACCCTTTTCTTTATTTCCCATTTCAAAAGCCCCTTAGCGAACCATTCGCACCCTTTTCTTTATTTCCCATTTCAAAAGCCCCTTAGCGAACCATTCGCACCCATTTCTATATTGCCCATAAAATGAACAGATCATGAGATTTATATGTCTTTTCATGTCAGAATTGAAAACCGCAGACTTTAGTCTGCGGTAGTAGCCAATCTTTTTTTCAATTCTGAACACTTCATCATCGAAGATGATGAGAGCTCTCAGAAATCAAAGATTTCTGAAGCTTCAAAATTCAAAGAATTTTGAGAGCTCTCAGAACTTTCAGTTCTGAAGTCCCCAAAATCGAGGGCCTGTCACAAACCACACCTTTTAAGGTGTGGTGGCCCATCGATTTTGTGATGCAAACAGTTTTGCAAATGCTATCAGCAAATAAAATTGCAACAAAGAGCGCAAGAGGGGGCAGGACAAAAATATAGCTATTTATGCAAAGCTTATGCAGACAAGAGAGTGTCTTCATAAACTATTTATAGCATAAAAAAATCCCGAGGTATGGCAAAAGCAGTTTTCCTCGACCGCGATGGCGTAGTTTGCAAAGAGAAAAATTATCTTCATAAAAAAGAAGAAATCGAACTCCTGCCGCAGGTAGCCGAAGCAATTCAACTGCTTAATCAAAGCCAGTATAAAGTGATCATCGTTTCAAATCAGACGGTGGTTGCAAGGGGTTTATGCACTCTAGAAGAGCTTGAGGGAATCAATGCCCATCTCGAAGCGCTGCTTAAACAGAAAGGCGCATCTATTGATAGAACTTACTACTGCCCTCATCACCCCAGCAAGGGGAGTGTTCTGGAATACGTCACTATATGCGAATGCAGAAAACCAAAGCCAGGAATGCTCTATCAGGCACAGAAGGACTTTAACCTCTCGCTTTCAGAATCATTCATGATCGGAGATAAAACCAGCGATATCAAAGCAGGAGAACTCGCAGGATGTACAACTATCCTTGTGGAAACAGGATACGGCGGAGCCGATGGCGTCCTTGAAGTCACGCCTCGCTTCAAAGAAAAAGATCTTTATGCAGCAGTCACGAGTATTATACTTAAAAATGAGAGGGAAAAAAGATAGTTTTACAATCTTAAACTTTCCCGAACAACATATCTTTATATACCTTAAAATAAAGTATACAACGCCTGCCAGTGTTAATCTCAAAAATGAAACAAAATTCTGATAATTCCAATTACCTCATCGCCTTAGATGATCTTGAAGAAAAAGCAAAACTTCCTAGAGAGGTCTTAGAAGATCGTCTTGAGAAAGAAAAAGAAAAGAAAAAAGAGTTCTATCATGATCTTCAGGAGATCAACCGTATTCTGAACAGTCCTTACCATTATCTTCACAATAAAGTAATTGATGCTCTCCTGAAAAAAAGAGGTTCAATCCTTCCGCAGGATTTCCAAGGCAAAGGGCTCGAGGGGTTAACATTTGGCTTCGATTCTCCTGAAGTGCAGAGAGCAATGGCTCCACAGCCGATATACCTCTCACAGGGAGAGATCAATAGGCTTGCAGGAGTAGCTTCGGGAAGAGTCCTCGGTCTTTATAATCCGATGCAGGATAAGATTTATCTTGTTGACAGCTTAGCTCCTGCTGAAAAAGAAGAGGTGTATTTCCATGAGAATGTTCATCGAGACCATCTTGATTGGAGTGAAGGCGAAGTAAGAGACTATGTCGCCACGCAGGGATACCACATCTTTCACTAAATGCCTCTTCCCGTAGATCCTAGCATTTTTAATGTCAGAATTGAAAACCGCAGACTTTAGTCTGCGGTAGTAGCCAATCTTGTTTTCAATTCTGAACACTTCATCATCGAAGATGATGAGAGCTCTCAGAAATCAAAGATTTCTGAAGCTTCAAAATTCAAAGAATTTTGAGATGCATAAAATAGGCCTTGCAAGAAAAATATATTTGAAGAAGGAACAACTCTCCCCAGCCACGCTATTCTATATGCATCTTCCATTACTGCAGCTGGTTGTTCCATTCAAGCATTTTGCCGTCGCATTATTTGCGTAGCTTCCAATGCAGTAGTACTCCTGCAACGTCGTATTAGTGATGCAGGTATCAGTATTATTGTAAAGAGCGTTGTTCAAGTACCCACTCACGCTGCCCTTTACCTTTTGGATATTTCCGCCGTCGCTATCAGTGCAGGAATCTGGAATGCCGCATCCTTCGTCTACCAACCCATCGCAGTCATTATCAATATTGTCGCCGCACTCTTCTGGAGAAGGTGAACTAGGAGTGCAGGTTTGCAATACTCCTCCGACGCAGTTTTGCACAGTTCTCTGGCAGACTCCAAGACCGCAGGTTGTTGATCCAAGGCCATTGTCTATCTGGCTGTCGCAGTTATTGTCTATGCCATCGCAAACCTCAGGTGTACAATCCGGCGCTTCCTTATTATCGCTGTTGCTTGAGCATTGCACATCTCCTACTTGAGAACCATCCCTGCATCTTTTTGTAGTAGTGTAATCGCATCTTCCATCTCCGTCGTTATCAATGGCATCGCTGCATTGAGGCTTGTTTGCAACCGCCTTGCCAGTCATATTTGTTGTATACAGTGCAACTCCAATAATAGCAATCGCTAGAACAACCACTGCAATAATTCCTACAACTTGGGCTTTTTTATCCATTTTCTTTTTTAAGTGAAATAGTCGATGATGGCAAGGATCAATCCCAATACCGTGAGGATCACTACCACCCATCCTGCGAAAATAGTGAATGCATTTGGAACAAGCGGGATCGAAAGCGTACCATCTTTCATTCCTGAACCAACTGCTAGAGAAACAAGTATTCCAACAATCCAAATTAAGAACTCCCAGAATACTCTCACCGCTTTCCTCGCCTCTTTTGCAGTTTTACCTGCCATACCAATACCATGGAATATGCCTATTTAAATATTATGGTTTTGAAAATTTTGATCACAAAAAAATACCTCCTCGATAAAGAAGATAATTTTTGGAGAATCACGAGAGTTTATGAATGAGTTAAAAAAATCTACTGGGCCGTAAACGAGGTTCAGGAGAAATATGAAATCATGCAGGGCACCTTAAAGGAGAATGCTTCTTGAACTCTAAAAAGCCTGCGCCTCAGGATTGACGATGACAGGCTCGTTTGTTTCCCTTTCTTTCAATTCTCTTTTCTCTCCTAAGTCTCCTGTGAAATCTTCGAGTTTGATTTTCTTGTCCATCTTATGGAATTTGACGAGCTCTTGGGCAAAAATATAGAAAATAAGTCCAAGACTTTTCTCTGATTTGTTGTTGCAGGGAACGATAATATCCGCTCTCTTTGTGATATTGTTGGTATCACAGAGAGCAAGAATTTTTTTGTTGGTTATCTTTGCGTCATTCATCGCATTTTTGTCAAGCCAAGGATCGCAGACAAGAACAAGCTCTGGCTCGAAGAAATTTGTAAGCTTGATATTGGTGACAATGCCTGCAGGATATTTCTTGGTGAATACGCGAATGCCTGTTATTTCTGAAAAGAGTTTCACCGCTTTCCAGCCTGCTTCTCTCTTGCAGACGATGATGATGTCTTTCGGATCGAATTTTGTGATGTATTCCGCAGCCTCTTTGAGCTTTGCATCAATAAGCTCGGTGTTAAGGATCGCGAGGCCGTCTGCTCTTCTTCGGTAGACGTATTTTCGCATATCAGGCATAATCACTTTGGTTCCAAGATGAATTCCTGACTTGACATATTCTTCAAGGGAAAGGAGCGTCTTAACATCTTTCTTTGCTTTCAGATGTTCTTTAAGAGCATCGACTGTTGACTCCTTTTTTTCCTTTTTCTTCTTTACCGATTCTGTTGCTTCTGCCTTGGAGGGCGTTTCTTCTGAAAGAGCTAATGCTTGAGCATCCGGTTCTTTAGACTGCCCCAGATTTTCTTCTATAACTGGCTCTTCAGATTTCATTTTTTTGGACTCTTTTGGATCTTCCTCTAATGAGGTTCTTTCTTCCATTTTCATTTCCTCAGTGTTTTCTTTCTTCCTTGGCATCTTTCCCCAAGAGGAGGCAGGTTTTTAAAGGTTCTCCTTCTGCAGGATCTATGGGAGACGACGCTGGAGTCCCAAAGATTTCTAAGGAAAGGGTAAAGAAATACCAGAATGCTGGATATCGTATTGTAGGAGAGCACAAGCATTCAGGAGTTGAGATCTGCAGGTGGACGAAGTCTCGATTGCAGGGAAAAAGGAATTGTTACAAGGCAGTATACGGAATCAAGAGCCACAGATGCGTGCAAATGACTCCTTCTTTAGATTTCTGCACGTTCTCATGCAAATTCTGCTGGAGAAGTTTTGGGCCTGATCGGAATAAGGCATCAAGAAAATGGGACTCGCCAAAAGAGCTGGTTGATGCGATGATTGCTGCCCAGAGAAATCTTCTCTCGGGTTTTGGAGGGAATCCCTCTACCTCTCAAGGAGACTATAAACAGGCAATGGACCCTGCTCATTTTGCAATCTCTCTTGATGGAGAGCCCACACTTTATCCGCATATTGCCGGGCTTATCCAGGAGATTAAGTCACGAGGATGCACTGCTTTTTTGGTAACAAATGGAACTGTGCCTGAAAAACTCCAAGAACTGATTGACAAGGGCGCCCAGCCAACAAATATTTATCTTTCAGTATATGCGACAAATCCCGAAGACTATCAGAAGGTAACCAACGCATTTATCGAGAAGGCTTTTGAGAGGGTGATGGAATCTTTGAAGTTGTTAAAGAAGTTTGATGAGGCAAGGACTATTTTCCGAATGACTTTGGTAAGAGGTGAAAATTTGAAAGATCCCGAGGGCTTTGCGAGACTTGTAAAAATAGCTGATCCTGATTTTATTGAAATGAAAGGATACTCGTGGTTGGGAGAGTCAAAAGAGAGGCTCACGATGAAGCATATGCCGACAATTGAGGAGATGGATGCTTTTGCGTTTGTGATAGCAAAGGAAACAGGATATCTTTTGAAGGCAAGAGATGTAAAAAGTAGAGTTATTATTCTTTGCAAAGACGAAGAAACATGGAAATGGAGTAAGGAGAGAACTCAGGAGCAGGATAAGATTTTTGAAGAGACGAGGAAAATTACAACAAGATAATCCGCTATCATAATTCTTAAAAACAGATTTTTCTTTCTGGAGCTATGAAAAAGAATGGATCAACAATCGAAGAGAAGAGGAGCATTGCTGCATCTACCTTAGAGAAAGCATCTGACAGAAGTTTATGCACAAGAATTCAGAATGGCCTTCAATCTGATGAAGTTCACTTATGGAGCGATGTATGGATACCACTTCTTTTAGACCAGCTTGATGAGAAGTATTCTTTGTATGGGATATTAGGGGCGTGCGATGTTTTAAGAGCGAGATATGGGGAAGAATTTGTCAGAAAATATGTGCAACATTATGTGAATGGAAATGCTTATTTGGAGAAATTGATGATTCTAAGCTAATTTTTTCATGTCAGAATTGAAAACCGCAGACTTTAGTCTGCGGTAGTAGCCAATCTTGTTTTCAATTCTGAACACTTCATCATCGAAGATGATGAGAGCTCTCAGAAATCAAAGATTTCTGAAGCTTCAAAATTCAAAGAATTTTGAGAGCTGTCAGAACTTTTAGTTCTGAAGTCCCCAAAATCGAGGGCCTGTCACAAACCACACCTTTTAAGGTGTGGTAGCCCATCTATTTTGTGATTTTAAAATATCCGAGAGTGCACAAAACATATACAACAATTAATTTTACCATCAACCATTAAAACAGTATAATGCCTCTAAAATAAATTATCGTTCATCTTCAGTATACACAAAATATTTTTTGATATGCTGTTTTACAGAATCCATCAACTCTAGTTCTTCACTGGGAATTTCGTCATCATCTAAACCAATAAATTCGAATTGAATTCCTGCTATTCTTGCAAGATCATGGTAATTATTTTCATGTTTGGTTGAGAATTGAAGGCTTCCCGGAAAGTTTAGGCTAGCAGTTAATGTTCCGGTTAATTTGCTTAGATACTTCTCTCTTCTTCTTGGATCTTCTTTTTCATTGGAGAACATCCTTCCGATATTCCCATAGCCTTCAAAACCATAACGCAGTTCTCCTTGGATTTGATCAGTGACGTATTCAAAGAGTTTTTCAAATTCATCTATTCCTACAACTCTTGGAAACGCCACTTGCAGTCTTTCTTCTAGCGACTCTTCTGACGAAAGTGGGTGAGATGATTCCATAAATCAAAATGATAAAGGAGAAATATAAAGATTATGGTTCTCTACGAGATGGTTTCCTCTATCTCCTTCAGCCGGCTCAATTTTGCTTCCCGTTCTTTTCCTAGGACGCCGCCCTTGAAAAGTTTCGCTTCTATCGCTACAGCAAGATCTGCTATAAAAGAGTCTGCTGTTTCTCCGCTTCTATGGCTGACAACAAGAGTAATGTTGTTTTGCTTTGCGAGATCCACCACTCTCTTGAGATCGAGAAGAGAGCCGTTCTGGTTGGGTTTGATGATGATTGCTGAGATGCTGTCACTTGCTATTGCTTTTCTTAAGCGCTCATGGCTGGTTACGGTAAGATCATCTCCGACGATAAGGCATTTGAGATGCTTCTTTAATTGGGAGAAACCCTCAAAGTCTTCTTCTTCAAGCGGATCTTCAAGGTATTCTAAATGATAGTGCTGGTCTATGGCATAAAGGTAGGCCATTTGCTTCTCCCGATTCCTGATTTTCAGAGGATTTTTGTAAATATATTCCCTGAATCTGTTGACGCCCTTATAGAACGTAGAAGAGGCAGCATCAATTCCTATTCTGAACTTCACCCCATATTCATCAATCATATTCTCTCGTAGGTCATCCATGACTTCCAGGACTTTTTCATTGGGCAAGGAAGTTTGCCACGCATTTTCGTCATTCTTTTCTTTTTTAAATTTTTTATCAACATTCTGAAGAATCTGAAGAGCATTGGCGTGAGCTTCTCTGTTGATTTCTATACCCTCTTTTACTGAAGTTAAGGGAATAGAAAGAAATTCCTGAAAATCAGGTTTTTTGCCTTTGGAATGCAAGCCGCCGCCAATGCAGTTCCCGACGAGATAGGGCATTCTGCCCTTGGTTTTGAATGCTTCTGCGAGGAGTTCCCAAAGTTCTTGCTTGTTTTCTTTTGCAAGGGCCTTAAGCAGCGCTGCTTCTAAGGCATAGAGCGTGTTTGCGCCAATTTTGTTATTTGCGAGAGTCTCTATTTTTTTAAGGTCAAGAAATTCTTCGAAGGCAATATTTTGAAGATAAAGGGAAAGATTATTTATGGTAAAAGCATCTCCTCGCGGGTTCTTGATGTAGCTTTTTGCTTCATATTTGCCTTTGCTCTTTCCTGATGGGGCTGAGGACTCGAATACGCCGGCAGCGGTCTTTACCTTTACAGCAATAGTTTCTTCACCTCGGGAATCTTCAATAACCGATCCAGTCACTTCTTTTATTTGCATACGCCATAAGGGGAGAGAGGGTTAATAAATATGAGCGTATAAACAATGTCTTCGCAGAGAGTAAAATAGAGAAGCCAGAATCTGACGTAAGCAGACGATTCTGATGAGCAGATAAAACAAGCAGGCATATGCCATGCGGAGATACTGATAAATTCTGCCTCTAAAATCATAAAGGTAAAATTTTAACTTGAACTGCTGTAATTTATATTGCCCTGTTCATGTTGAATAGGTAATGAAATTAACTTGTATCGCCCGGGAATTAAAGCTCGGATACTGTAAGATTGTCGTGAGTTAAGCTTAAATAGTATGTTTTCCTCCTGATTTTCAGGAGGTGAAAACATATGAAGTGTCCAAAATGTAAGAACAAAATTGTTATAAAAAGAGGTAGGAGATATA